>ERZ761609.1124-NODE-1124-length-25602-cov-32.791130_pt1 | contig 25602 bp, 16 predicted proteins | sample MGYA00511163_ERZ761609 | MGnify/ENA primary metagenome ERZ761609 (study PRJEB28899, sample SAMN02445070) | bioreactor sludge metagenome | biome: EBPR sludge | place: Australia: Brisbane, Thorneside Wastewater Treatment Plant | collected 2011-12-16 ... | reverse complement strand
AGCCGCTTCATCAACGAGCGCAGCCACGCCAACATCCAGAAAGACGGCACCTACAGCGTCATTCCACGTATGTGGGGCGGCGAGACGACGGCCAGCGAACTGCGCCGGATTGCCGACGCGGTGGACAAGTACAAGATCCCCACCGTCAAGGTCACGGGTGGCCAGCGCATCGACCTGCTGGGCGTGAAGAAGGAAGACCTGCAGGCCGTTTGGAAAGACATCGGCATGCCCAGCGGCCACGCCTATGCCAAGGCGCTGCGCACCGTCAAAACCTGTGTGGGCAGTGAGTGGTGCCGCATGGGCACCCAGGACAGCACCCAGATGGGCAAAGACCTGGAGCGTGCCATGTGGCGCATGTACGCCCCGCACAAGGTGAAGTTTGCAGTATCGGGCTGCCCGCGCAACTGCGCCGAAGCCGGCATCAAGGATGTGGGCATCATCGGCGTGGACAGCGGCTGGGAGATGTACATCGCCGGCAACGGCGGCATCAAGACCGAGGTGGCGCACTTCTTCACCAAGCTGAAAACCGCCGAAGAGGTGCTGGAGTACACCGGCGCATTCTGCGAGCTGTACCGCCAGGAAGGCTGGTACCTGGAGCGCACCGTGCACTATGTGAACCGTGTGGGCCTGGACTATGTGAAGAAGCGCATCCTGGAAGACCACGCCGGTCGCAAAGCCCTGTGGGAACAGCTGCAGTTTGCGCTGGACGGCGAACCCGACCCGTGGTTCGACTTCCAAGGCGCCGCTGTGGACACCCGCCAGTTCACCGCCATCCCTGCCTGACGAGGGGTTGCCATGCTGCGCCGAACCCTGCTGTTGTCTGCTGCCTCCCTGGCCCTGCCCACGCGAGCCCAGGTGCTGGACCTGAGCGATGCCATCAACAAGGCCGGTCGCCAGCGCATGCTCAGTCAGCGCATGGGCAAGGCCTGGCTGGCCATGGTGCACGGCATCGAAGTGACCGCCGCTCAAGGTGTGCTGGACAAGTCCATGGCCCTGTTCGACCGGCAACTGGTGGAGCTGAAGGCCTACGCGCCCACGCCTGAGCTGCGGGACACCTACCAGAAGCTCGACGCGCAATGGAGCGACTACAAGGCAGCGTTGGTGGGTGCAGCGCCCGACAAATCGCGGGCACCTGCCCTGCTGGCCACCGATGCCAAGGTACTGGCACTGGCTCACCAGGGCACCGTGCAATACGAAGCCGCCCTGGCCAAACCCGTGGGCAAACTGGTGAACGTGGCTGGACGGCAACGGATGCTGAGCCAGCGCATGGCCAAGTTCTACCTGGCCGCCACGCTGCCGGTGGAGACCGATGTGGCCAGCGCTGAAATCAACAAGGCGCGCACCGAGTTCGTGGCCGCACAGGACGTGCTGCGCAACGCACCTGAAGCCACACCCCGCATCAAGGACGAGCTGCAGTTGGCCGACGGCCAATGGGTGTTCTTCGACGCAGCCCTTCAACGCTTGCAGGCCAACGCCAGGTCGGGCCGGGCGGGTGCCGACGTGTTCGTGACCAGCGAGAACCTGCTGTCGGTGATGGACCGCGTCACCGGTCTGTATGCCGCCATCAAAACCTGAAATTCAAGCAAAAAAGTGCCGCAGCGCTTTCATTCATTCACATCAACGCTACGTTTTTATCATGACCACCTGGAAGCCTGTTTGCCACGTTGACGACATCCCCACGCTCGGCTCACGCCGCGTGTCACGCCCGGTGGGGCTGGACGTGGCCGTGTTCAAGAACGATGCCAACGAGGTGTTTGCCCTGCTCGACCGCTGCCCGCACAAGGGCGGCCCGCTGAGCCAGGGCATTGTGTTCGGCACCAGCGTGGCCTGCCCGCTGCACAACTGGACGATCGGCCTGTGCAACGGCCAGGCGGCTGCGCCCGACGAAGGCAGCACACCTGCCTTCGCGGTCAAGGTGGAAAACGGTCAGGTGTTTCTGAACGTGGAAGAACTGGCCACGCTGGGCACCGACCTCACCCGGCCCGTCGCCGGCCCCAAGCCCTGCCGCGCAGCCTGCGCCTGACCCCTGCCGCCCACGCCTTCGCCCCCCCTTGAGCCCAGCCGACAAGACACCCTGACACCCGGAGGAGACAACCCCATGACCCCCGCAGACACCGGCATCACCCGGTCCACCCGCACCACCTGCCCGTACTGCGGGGTGGGCTGCGGGGTCATCATCGAGTCAGAGGGTCAACAGATCATGAGCGTCAAGGGTGACCCGGACCACCCGGCCAACTTCGGCCGCCTGTGCACCAAAGGTGCCACGCTGGCGCAGACGGCTACCGCCCCGATCAACCGGCAAGCCAGACTGTTGCAGCCGCTGCAACGGCTGCAACGCGGCGGCCCCACCACCCCGCTGGGCTGGGATGCGGCACTGGACCTGGCGGCCAACCGGTTGACAGGCATCGTGCAGCAGCACGGGCCCGATGCGGTGGGCTTCTACGTCAGTGGCCAGTTGCTGACCGAGGACTACTACGTCTTCAACAAACTGGTCAAAGGTCTGCTGGGCACCAACAACATCGACACCAACTCGCGCCTGTGCATGAGCAGCGCCGTGGCGGGCTACAAGCTCACGCTGGGGGCCGACGCGCCACCCGCCTGCTACGACGATGTGAACCACGCGCAGACGCTGTTCATTGCGGGCAGCAACACGGCCTGGGCACACCCCATCCTGTTCCGGCGCATCGAGGATGCACGCGCCGCCAACCCCGGCATGAAGCTGATCGTGGCCGACCCGCGCCGCACCGACACCGCCAGCAGCGCCGACCTGCACCTGCCGCTGCAACCTGGCACCGATGTGGCGCTGTTCCACGGTCTGCTGCACATCATGCTGTGGGAAGGCTGGACCGACAACGCTTACATCGCCGCACACACCACCGGATTCGATGCCCTGAAAACCCTGGTGCGCGAGTACACGCCCGACCACGTGGCCAGCGTGTGCGGCCTGGCCAAGGCCGACCTGCTCACCGCCGCGCGTTGGATCGCCGGGCTGGACTCACCCGACGGTGTCACCACCCCCCGCTTCACCGGGCGCGACGGGCGGCCACGCTTGCCCACGCTCAGCCTGTACTGCCAGGGCCTGAACCAGAGCACCAGTGGCACGGCCAAAAACGCGGCGCTCATCAACCTGCACCTGGCCACCGGGCAGATCGGCCAGCCCGGTGCAGGGCCGTTCAGCCTGACCGGCCAGCCCAACGCCATGGGTGGCCGCGAGGTCGGTGGCCTGGCCAATTTGCTGTCAGCGCACCGCGACCTGGCCAACCCCGCTCACCGTGCCGAAGTGGCCGCGCTGTGGGGCGTGCCCAGCGTGCCCGACAAGCCGGGCAAAACCGCCGTGGAAATGTTCCAGGCTGCTGCCGACGGCCAGATCAAAGCCCTGTGGATCGCTTGCACCAATCCGGCGCAGAGCATGCCCGACCAAACCACTGTGCGCCGCGCTTTGGAGCGTGCCGAGTTCGTGGTGGTGCAGGAGGCCTTTGCCACCACCGCCACTTGCGACTGGGCCGACCTGCTGCTGCCGGCCACCACCTGGGGCGAAAAGGACGGCACCGTCACCAACAGCGAACGCCGCATCAGCCGCGTGCGAGCGGCCGTGTGGCCGCCGCAGCCCGACACCCCGGCACACGCCGCCGATGCCGTCGCGGCCAGCCCGCTGCACGGCAACGGCCCCCGGCATGACTGGCAGATTGGCCTGCTTCTTGCGCAGCGTCTGGAAAAGCAACTGCGCCCCGGCCTGCCCACCCTGTTTCCGTACACCACACCCGAAGCCGTCTGGAACGAACACCGTGAAAGCACCCGCGGACGCGACCTCGACATCACCGGACTGAGTTACGCCATGATCGACGACCACGGCCCTCAACAGTGGCCCCTGCCCGACAACCGCCCGGCCATCAGCCGACAGGCCGAGGAGATTGACCGGCCTTTCAAGGGCGGCGAGGTCAGGCTGTACGCCGACGGCAGCTTTCCCACGGCAGACGGCAAGGCGAGGTTTGCGGCCGTACCCCACCGTCCGGTGGCCGAAGCACGTGAGTCGAAGTTTCCGTTCTCGCTCACCACGGGCCGCCTGCGCGACCAGTGGCACGGCATGAGCCGCACCGGCACGCTGGGCCGACTGTTCGGCCATGTGCCGGAACCCACGGTACACATGCACCCGCAGGACATGGCCCGACGGGGTTTCGAGCAGGGTGACCTGGTCAACGTGTCCAGCAAACGGGGCACCCTGGTGGTGCCGGTACAGGCCAACGACGAAGTGGGCCTGGGTCAGCTGTTCATGGCCATGCACTGGGGCAGCGAATACCTCAGCGGCATGGGGGCCAACGGACTGCCTTTGGCCGGTGTGAACGCGTTGACCACATCGGCACACTGCCCCACATCCAGGCAACCCGAGTTCAAACACGCAGCGGTGCGATTGGACAAGACCAGCCTGCCCTGGACATTGCTCGCACTGGGTTGGGTGCCCGATGACCAGGCCCACACTGTCCGTGAGGCTTTGCGCAGACTGATGCCACAGTTTGCGTTTGCCACCTGTGTGCCCTTCGGACGCGATCGCAGCGGCGTGTTGTTCCGCGCCGCAGCCGCCCAGGCCCCCGATGCCCAGCTGCTGGACACCATCGAGGCCCTGCTGGGCCTGGACCGTTCCGACACCCTGCGCTACGCCGATGCCCGACAGGGCCAACGCCGCGCCGTGCGGCTGGTGCGCAACCCCGCACAAGCCGATGCCGCCGATCCCCATTCAGGGGTCACGCTGGACGCGTTCCTCCTGGCGGGCGATACCCGCTCGCAAGCCTGGATCAAAACCCTTTTGCAGGAAGAACTGCCTGCCGGCACCTACGGTCGCCAGCTGTTGCAGCCCCGCAGCCAGGCACCCACCGCGTGGGCTGGCACCGTCCAGACTGGCAGCCCGCAAGTGTGCACATGCTTCAACGTCAACGAGGCCAGCATCGACCAGCTGCTGGCGCGATGCCCCGGCACGCCTGGCGAGCGCCTGGCGACCCTGCAAGCCGACTTGAAGTGCGGCACCAACTGTGGCTCGTGCCTGCCCCAGCTGAAAAAGCGGATTGCCCTGGTAGTGGCACCGACCGCCCAGGTTGAGACGGGGCCTGCAGCCGCCGCGCTGCCAGCCGTTGCCTGATGCGATGCCGAAGCGGCCCATCAACCTCGCCTGTCACCGATTTGCTTTATGACCACAGGTTGTATTGAAAGCCAGACAATCCGGCCATGAGCATCAGTCAATACATCAAGGAAATCGGCCGGGGCAAGGATGGGGCCCGGGCGCTGAGCCGCGAACAGGCCGCCGACCTGATGGGCCAGTTGCTGGAAGGACAGGTGACCGATCTGGAAGTGGGCGCGTTCTGCCTGGCCATGCGCATCAAGGGCGAGACACCTGACGAGATGGCCGGCTTTCTCGATGCCACCCACGCCCGCCTGCACAGGTTGCGCCAGGCGGCCCATGTCAGTGCCCCCGCCGTGGTGCTGCCCAGCTACAACGGTGCGCGCAAGCTACCGGTGCTGACCCCCTTGCTGGCCCTGCTGCTGGCACGCGAAGGCCTGGCCGTGCTGGTCCACGGCTGCGAAACCGAAAATGCCAGAATTTCTGCACAAAAAGTGCTTTCAGCGCTTGATATACATGCGCTCGATGCTACAAATGAACTGACACCCGGCAGCGTTCACTTCAGCCCGACCGAAAGTTTGCACCCCGGCTTGAAGCGCCTGCTGGACGTGCGACGGGTGGTCGGTCTGCGCAACCCGGCGCACAGCCTGGTCAAGCTGATGATGCCCGTGGCCGGCCCGGCCGTGCTGGTCAGCAGCTACACACACCCCGAATACCTGCACGCCATGACCGCGACGCTGGCCATGACGCACGCGCCTGCCCTGCTGCTGCGTGGCACCGAAGGTGAACCCGTGGCCGATGCGCGCCGCACCCCGGCCATGGACGCGTTCCTGAACGGCCAGGTCACGCGGGTGGAAGCGCCCCAAAGTGGCTCATTGACCCAGCTGCCTGACCTGCCTGGCACCGCCCCGGCCGAAACGGCTGCCTGGATTCGGCAGGTGCTGGCCGGCGACGTCCCGGTTCCGTCACCCATCGCGCGGCAGGTGAGCCACATCACTGCGCTGGCACGAACACTGACCACGTCTTCCTCCCCCCACCTCACCGACACACAGCTACCGGCATGACACACCCTGAACAGACGACGCCGGTGGGCCACACGTCCACCCAGCAAACACCCGATGCCTGGACCAGCCGACTGCCCGACCGGCCACCACGCACACCCGATGCGCCCCTGCCCGGTGGCACGGGCAGCTGCACCCTGGTGGGTGCCGGGCCCGGTGACCCGGAGTTACTGACCATCAAAGCCGCCCGCGCCATTGCACAGGCCACGGTCCTGCTGGTGGACGACCTGGTCAGCGACGACATCGTTGCACTGGCTTCACCAGGTGCCCGCGTGGTGCATGTGGGCAAGCGGGGCGGCTGTCAGTCCACGCCACAGGCGTTCATCGAGAAGCTGATGATCCAGGCTGTCCACGCCGGAGAACGGGTGGTCCGCCTCAAGGGCGGTGACCCGTTTGTGTTCGGACGCGGGGGCGAAGAGGTGGAACACCTGCAGGCGGCTGGCATTGCGGTCACGGTGGTCAACGGCATAACCGCAGGGCTGGCCGCAGTGACGTCACTCGGTGTGCCGCTGACGCACCGCGAGCATGCCCATGGTGTGGTGTTTGTCACAGGCCATGCCAAACCCGGCAGCACAGGGCCAGACTGGGTCACCCTGGCCCGCACCTGCCACCAGGCCAGGCTGACGCTGGTCATCTACATGGGCGTGATCGGTGCGGCGCAGATTCAGACAAAACTGCTCGACGGTTTGCCCACCTGCACACCGGTCGCCATCGTCCAGCATGCCAGCCTGCCGCAACAACGTCACGCGGTGTGCGAGTTGCAGCATTTGCACGCCACGCTGCAGGCCGAAGCGTTGGGCAGCCCCAGCGTGATCGTGGTGGGTGACGTGATGCAGGGTCTGCTCGCGCTCAGCCAGGAAACCGGCATGCCCGCGCGTCAAACCGCTTGAACGCCTGCCGCCCCCGACTGACACCCCCGGCTGAGGCGCTCAAGTGCGGTGCTCACCTGAGGTGTCCGACAGGCACTCCCGGGCTGTTGCCCCCGATACACCACCCTGCAAGCGCTGGCCACACCCGGCGGCCCCAACCGAAACGTCGGCGACAGTTCGGCTCAAACCCCATTCGGGCGTTCGTCAAGCCGTCTCCACAGCTCCGTCACCGGCAACGTCGCCGCCAATGTCATCGGCAACATCATCGGCGTGGGCTGACGCGGCGCCCAGCCAGCGGTTGACGACCTCGTCCAGCGTGTTGGGGTGGATGGGCTTGGACACGTAGTCATCCATGCCTGCGGCCAGCACCCGCTCCCGGTCACCGCCCATGGCATCGGCGGTCATGGCCACAATCGGCACACGGCGCATGGCTTCCCCGGCCTGGCCTTGGCGTATGGCGGTTGTGGCCGCAAAGCCATCCATCACGGGCATACGACAGTCCATCAGAACCAGCCCGTAAGGGTGTGTGGCCAGGGCAGCGAGTGCTTCCTGCCCGTTGCCGGCCACATCCACCACATGCCCCTTGCGGCGCAACAACGCCAGCGCCAACTTCTGGTTGGTGAGGTTGTCCTCCACCAGCAAGATGCGCAGGTGAGACGCTTCCTCCACCAATTGATGGCGGGTGATGAGACGGGGTGCCTCTGCCTTGGGTTGCTGGGCGAGCATGGCCACCAGCGCTTTTTGCAACAGGTCGGCCCGAACCGGCTTGGGCAGGTAGGCCGCAAATCCTGCTGCCAACAGACGGTCGGCATCGCCCCGCATGGCCACCGACGTGAGCAACATCAACGGCAGGTGTGCCAGGGCCGGTTCGGCCTTGATGCGCTGCCCCAGCGCTTCCCCGTTGAGATCGGGCATGTGCATGTCGATGACCACCCCATCGGCCGCGCGGCCGTCGGCGGCCGCCTGTTGCAGCGCGCCCACTGCCTCCAGCGGGTGCGCACACAGAGTCACCTCGCAACCCCAGGTTTTGAGCAACATCTGCATGAGGTTGCGGTTGGTGGCGTTGTCGTCCACCACCATCAGGTGTTTGCCCTGCAGCACCGACCAGTCCGGTGCCGGTGGAGCGACAACCTCCGGCGCGGGGGCATCGGCCACGGCCATGGGCAACTCGAACCAGAACACCGACCCCTTGCCCAGCTCGCTGCTGACCCCGATGGTGCCCCCCATGAGTTCGACCAGCCGCTTGCTGATCGACAGGCCCAGGCCAGTCCCGCCAAAGCTGCGGCTGATGGAGCTGTCGGCCTGCGTGAAAGGGGTGAACAGCTTGGGCAATTTGTCAGGCGGAATGCCCACGCCGCTGTCGGCAATGTCAAACCGCAGCCGCACCGGATTGCCCGCCTGCAACACGCTGACATGAACCGTCACCTCGCCCTGCGTGGTGAACTTGATGGCATTGCCCACCAGGTTCAGCAACACCTGGCGCAGCCGGCCTGGGTCAGACGTGACATGCGCGGGCACGCCGGGGGCCACCAGGTTGACGAATTCGATGCCCTTTTCCTCGGCCTTGAAGCCCAGCAGCGTGGTCACTTCGTTCAGCATGACCCGCAGGTCGAAGTCGATCAACTCGATATCGAGCTTGCCGGAATCGATCTTGGAAAAGTCCAGGATGTCGTTCAGGATGGTCAGCAGCGCCTGCGCACTCTGCTTGGCTGTCTCGGCATAGTCGCGCTGCTCGTCATTGAGTGGCGTCATCAACAGCAGCTCGGTCATGCCCAAAATGCCGTTCATGGGCGTGCGGATTTCATGGCTCATGTTGGCCACGAACACGCCTTTGGCCCGGTTGGCCGCTTCGGCAGCTTCTCGCGCGTTGCGTAAATCGGTCACATCGACCCTGAAGGCTACCGTGTGCCCGTTGGGCGTGCGCCTGTCCACCACACGCAGCCAGCGGCCATCGGTCAGCTGGAATTCGGCATTGCGCTGCCCACTTCGGTGTTGGGCCATCGCCTGGGCCACCCACGTGTCGGTATCAACAGGCAAGGGGGCATAGTCGCCCCGCTCGACACACGTCCGCACGATGTACTCGAACGTGTTGCCAGGCACGATCACGTCGGACGACCGCGCATACACCTCGCGGCACCGGTCATTGGCGTAAATGAGCCGGTCGTGCTCGTCATAGACCATGAAGGCCTCGTCAATGGCCTCGATGGCGGTGCGCAACAGGCCCTCGGTCTGCTGAAGTGCACTCTCGGCCCGTGCCCGGTCGGCCGCCCGGGCCTGGTCAAGTTCATGCGCCAGCTGGTTGATGGACGTCACCACGCCACCCAGTTCGCCCCGCATCTCGGGCAGGCGGTGGGTGAGGTCGGTGGCCATGACCTGCATGCCTTGTTTGAGCGCATCGACCTCTCGGGTGAGGTAGGTGGCCAGCCACAGCACCAGCATCACGGCCACCAGCATCACCGAGCTGGTGACGAGCAACACGGCCCGGTGCATGTTGGCCACATCTGCCCGCACATCGTCCAGCAGCACATTGGCCCAGACATAGCCAACGGTCTGGCCGCGTTGCTCGATGGGCATCATGGCATTCAGGATGGCGCCACGCACCTGCTGACCGGCATGGACTGCAGGCTGCCCCGTCTGCATCACGCCGCGACCCGGGTGGTCAGCCGCAATGGCCTGGCCCACCTTGTCGGCAAACTCGGCCGACGGGCCGTAAGTCACGATGGCATCGAGCTCGCGGTGGTAATAACCCAGGCCCACGCCGGGGAAGGCGACCGCCAGCTCATCCGTCGCAGGCCGCAACGCGCTGTTCAGCCTGCTCAGGCGCGTTGCCTTGTCTGCCGCCGGAGCCGACGCCGCTGCCACGTCACCAGCGGTGTCCAAAACCGCGTAGCCGCCCAGCGCCTTCAGCCGGGCAAGCTGCATGCGGTTGACGGCCTGAAGGTGCTGGCCCTTTTCTTTCAGGACGGCTTCTTCACCGATTTGCGTCAGCACAAAGCCCAGCGTGCCGCAGGCCAGCAGCAACAAAGGCACGAGCACCAGCACCATCTGCTCGCGTAAGGTGACGGGCCACAGGCGTTTCAACATGCTCAACATGCTCCCTCGCCTGGGTGCATCCACCCTGTTCTGCCCTTTGAAGGGGCGGCAGTTGTTGTATAAACGCCCATCTTCCCATCGGGTTCCAGACTTTTTTTACACACCATGACGCGCGCTTTGGTTGTTGACGACAACGCGGTCAACCGCAAACTGGCGGTTGCGCTGCTCAAACGCCGTGGATGGGTGGTGGAGGAAGCCGACAACGGTGCCATCGCGCTGCAGAAACTGACGCCCGGTACTTTCGAAGTCGTGTTGCTGGACATCAGCATGCCGGTCATGGACGGTGAAGAAACCTGCCGGCGCATCCGTGCCAACCCGGCCACAGCGAGCTTGCGCGTAGTGGCGTACACCGCACACGCGCTGGAGTCCGAGCGTGCGCGCATCATGGCTGCAGGGTTCGACGACATCGTGATCAAACCCGTCAGTGCCCAGGACCTGCTTCGGGTGCTGCCCGACTGAGCTCGGGTACCCAGAACTCGAAATACGCGCCACTGCCCGGCTCGGACACCAGGCGCACCTCGCCACCCATCAGCCGGACGAACTCGCGCACCAGCGCCAGACCCAGCCCGAGTCCACCGTGCTCCCGCGTCATGAACGCAGTGCTCTGGTTGAAGCGCTCGAATATGTGAGCCTGCAACCCAGGGTCGATACCAGGGCCGGTGTCCCGTACGCCAACGACCAATCGCTCACCATGCCAGTGGGCCGACAGTGTGATGCTGCCCTGATCGGTGAACTTGACCGCATTGTTCAGCAGGTTGCCCAGCACCTGGCGCAACCTGGCCGGATCAGTGCACAGGCTGGCCGGCAGTTCATCGCCAAACTGGGTGTTCAGGTCCAGGCCCTTGGCCTGCGCGGCATCGGCATAGGACAGCGCCACCTCGTCCAGCACCTGCCGCAAATCGAACGAGCGCGGCTCCAGCACCATATGACCGGACTCGATCTTGGCCACGTCGAGCATGTCATTGACCACGCCGAGCAGATGCCGGCCACTCTGGTGGATGGTCTGGGCGTACTCACGGGTGTCTTCGGTCTGCGCATCGTCGCGGATGATCTCGGCAAAGCCCAGAATGCCATTGAGGGGCGTGCGCAACTCATGCGACACGTTGGCCACAAAATCGCTCTTCATGCGGCTGTTTGCTTCTGCCTGCAAACGTGCGTCTTCGCTTTGCCTGAACGATGCCTCGACGCTGTCAGCCATTTTGTTGAGGGAATCGCTCAACGTGCCAAGCTCGTCGTTGGAAGCGCGCTGAAAGCGAAAGCTCAGGTCGCCACCTTCCATGCGTGACAAACCGGCGGTCAGATCGGTCACACGGCGCGTCAGCAGCGATGCCAGCCACACCGCAATGACCACCACTACCACCAGCATCAGCAGGGTGGACACAGTCAGGTTGATGGCTGTGTCGTTCATTTCGTCTGCAATCAGCGCCTGCAGGCCCACCTGCCGCGCTTTGAGCCGCTCGCCAAATTCGGCCAGTTTGGCTTCCATCTGCTTCTGGGTCGCCACAGCAGGCGCATGGAAATCATCGACGTTCGCGCCGATGGTCACATAGCCGAATCCACGCGGCGTGTTGGCATAGTGGCCGGTGAAATACGGGATGGCAGCGGCCGTGGTCAGCTTCCACACCCCCGACCAGAGAATCAGGAACGAGCCCGACCCGCCGTGTTCGGTCAGGTCATGCCAGCCCTGGCATTGGGGCGCAAAGTTGAGGTATCGGCAATCCAGGCCGATGGAGCCTGCCTTGGTCAGCGGACCGGCCGGTTTTTTCTCGCGTGTCTGGCCATCGAACACAGGCACGTCGGCCAGGTAGGCCTGCAATGGCTTGCCGCTGTCCTGCCACCCCTGGTAGATGCTGGCTTCCAGCCAAGGCGTGGCGTACTCGCCGGTGGCCGGGTCGAAGCCCACAATCGAATGGTGCCGGGGGTGAGCGATGCTGCGATCCAGGTAGTCCCACATGAACGCGTAGTTGCCGTTTGTGGCATCGGAAATAGCCGTGTAGCGCGCTGCCGTGGGCATGAGGTTGTCGGTGAAGCTGCGCACATGGGTATGGTCCAGGGCCAGCGTGACGTAGCCCGTGATGGCACCGTTTTTCACCACTGGCGTGGCCCAGCGGACGATGCCCTGGAACTTCTGGCCGTTGGGGTTTTCCTTGCCGGCAAAGGCCTCTTTCTGGGGCTCGAACTCGATGTTCAGGCTCTTGGCCTTGTCAGGCGTCACCGGCCCGATGATGCGCGACCCCACATAAGGACCGATCACATCTGACACGTACACCTCGCCCGGTTTGAGCTTCTTCAGGTGCTCGAAATAGGTTTCTGCCTTGGCCCAGGTGTTTTCCCTGCGCGAGACATCTTTCAGCTCCGAGCCCAGCGTGGGGGTCATGGAAACTTTCAACCGCTCCTTGCCATCCAGCCCCACGTAGGTGATCTCGTGATACAGCGGTGCCGGCAGGCTGCGCTTGACGGCCTCGGGCGGACGGGAATGGAAGTCCTGCTTGTTCTCGACGTTGCTTGGCGTGGCAAGTTTTTGCGGCACATCGGTGCTGACCGACGGCACCCAGCCTTTGCCGTCAGCCGACAGCTCCCACTGCCCCGGATCGGTCACGAAGCGTGTGCGCGTTTCCAGGAATGACTGGTACAAGGCCCGGTTTGGTTCCAGCCGGGCAGCCAACAGCACATCACGATCGCGGTCGTACAGAAAGTCGGCCACAGAACGGGCGGTATCGGTGGTCAGACGCTCCAGTTCTTCGCGTGCCCGGTCGTCCAGCGCTTTGACAGAGGCCTTGGAAAACGCCGTGCTCATTTCAGAGACCGTTGTTTTCACCTCAGTGGCGAGTTTGTCGGTCTCATCCGACAGGCTGCTGCCCAGGTGACTCACCCCTTCCCATGCCAACACCGCAAGCAAAAACAGCGGCAACACCTTGATGAGCACGAACAGCGCAATCAGTTTGGTGCGGATGCCAAAGCGGCTGCTGGCCACACGGTCTGCGAGCTTCATGGAAAAGTCCTCGGTCTGGGTACACGGCTCCCCCCGCGCTGGCGCATCGGCATCGGAGTCCGGCTCACATGTTAGCCCCATTCCAGTGCCGTCCGACGCAACCTGCCGGTGGATCGAACTAACCGAAGCCTTGGCCCGATGTTTGCTTGAGGGTAAACACTTACAGGAGTTCACGATGGTCAACACCGCCTCTGCGCCAACCCCTGCAACGAAACTGTCTGTGGTCAACCTCGCCGCACGGCAAAGGATGCTGTCACAGCGCACCATACTGCAAACGCTGCTGGCGGCCGAGGGCAGCCCACCGATGCTGACCGCTGCCCGCCAGACGTTTCAGCTGTTCTGCGACAGCCACGACGAACTGATGCGCACCGCCAGACAGATGGAGCCCGCGCTTGCACAGCGCATCACACAGACCTACCGTGGTGCGCAGGGCGTGGGGCCGGTCATCGACAGCTTCATGCAACGCGCACGGCATGCCCTGGATGCTGTCGAACGCGGCAGTCCCTTGCGCGAACGCGCCATCGCAGACCTGGTGGCCACCACCGACGACGTGCTGGTGGCACTGAACACCGCCACCTCGGCTTTCGACCAGATAGCCCGGCACAAGGAAGAACAAATCATGAACGAGTTGACCCACATCGTGACCGACATCCAGTCGGTGGCGCGCGAAGCCAAGGTCGTCTCCTTCAATGCACAGGTCATTGCCGCACGCGCCGGCGATCAGGCGCGCGGCTTTGCTGTGGTGGCCAACGTGCTGTCAGGCATCACCACCGAAATTGACCGCCAGTCGAAACGCGCCATGGAACTGACACGCAAATCCAGACTGGCGGCATAGGTTGGCAGCGTGAAGCCACGCCCGCATACACTGCGGCGCATGCTTGAGTTCGATGTGGTCATTCTGGGTGCCGGTGCCGCCGGCCTGTTCTGCGCGGGCGCTGCGGCGCGCAGGGGTTTGCGTGTGCTGGTCATCGACCACAGCCAGAAAGTGGCCGAGAAAATCCGCATATCGGGTGGCGGACGCTGCAACTTCACCAACCGCGACCTGGATGTGCGTGCACCCCAACGCCATTTTCTGGGCGACAACCCGCAGTTCTGCCGCTCCGCGCTGGCTCGTTACACCCCGCAGGATTTCATCTCAATGGTGCAGCGCCACGGCATCGCCTTTCACGAAAAGCACAAAGGCCAATTGTTCTGCGACCACTCGGCCGAGGACATCATCGGCATGCTGCTGGCCGAATGCGGCGAGTCGGTCACACGCTGGCAGCCGTGCAGCGTTAAATCAATCATCTTTTCCGGATCCAGCGCTTATCCTGAAAGCGTTTGCAACTATGAAATAGATACTTCACACGGCCCGGTGCGCTGCCGTTCGCTGGTCGTGGCCACAGGCGGCCTGTCGATTCCCAAAATCGGTGCGAGCGACCTGGGTTACCGCATCGCCACCCAGTTTGGCATTGATGTGGTGCCCACACGCCCTGCCCTGGTGCCCCTGACCTTCGACGAGGTGGCCTGGCAGCCGTTGGCCGGTCTTGCTGGCGTGGCCCTGCCGGTGCGGGTGGCCACCGGCGAAAAGAAACAGCGTGTCGAGTTTCTGGAAGACCTGCTGTTCACCCACCGGGGGCTGTCCGGGCCCGGTGTGCTGCAAATTTCCAGCTTCTGGCAGCCGGGGCAGCCCCTGCACATCGACCTCGCACCCGATGTCAACCTGCATGACGAGTTAATCCAGGCCAAGCGCACGTCCAGAAAACGCACCGCCAATGAACTGGCACGCTGGCTCCCTGCCCGCCTGGCAGACGCTGCCTGCGCTGGTGCGCTCTGCCAGACACCTTCGCCGGCGCCAGCGCCCGCCTGGGTAGCTGCCTGCGACCGCCCCATCTGCGACGTGCCAGACAAATCCCTTGCCCAGTTGGCCGAAGTGGTGCACCACTGGCAGGTGACCCCCAACGGCACCGAGGGTTACCGCAAAGCGGAGGTCACCGCGGGTGGCGTCAACACCCGGGCGCTGTCCCAGCAAACCATGGAAGCCCGCCAGCAGCCCGGCCTGTACTTCATCGGCGAGGTGGTGGACATCACCGGCTGGCTGGGTGGCTACAACTTCCAGTGGGCGTGGTCCAGCGCACACGCCTGCGCCGAGGCCCTGCCCGGCCCGGCCGGTGCCAGTACCGATGCCGATGCAGTGACACACTGAACCCATCGCAACTCACCCCTCCACCTGCCAGGCATCACCCGAGCTGCACCCACCACACTTTTTTTGCCACGACCATGACCGACCCAGTTGCCCACCGCACAGCGACCACGCCTGCACAAGACCACTGGCTGGCGCACCAGTTCGGCCTGGCACTGCCTGTGCTGCAAGCCCCCATGGCCGGTGTGCAGGACCATCGACTGGCACTTGCCGTGGCCCAAGCCGGGGGACTGGGTGCCCTGCCAGCCGCCATGCTGTCGCCCGCAGCGCTGGAGGCCGAACTGACCGCCTTCCGCGCCGCCAGCAGTGCCCCGCTGAACGTGAATTTTTTCTGTCATGTGCCGCCAGAGCCCGACGCGGCCGCCCAGACACGTTGGCTGTCGGCGCTGCAGCCGTACTTCCGTGAGTGGGATGTGGACCCGCACAGCATCGACACCGGCCCTGGCAGGATGCCGTTTACCGAAGCATCGGCCGACTTGCTGGCGGCATTCCGCCCCGAGGTTGTCAGTTTCCACTTCGGATTGCCCGCCCCCCACCTGCTGGCACAGGTCCGCACCTGGGGAGCAAGGGTGGTTGCCAGCGCCACAACGGTGGACGAAGCACGCTGGCTGCAAGACCACGGGGCCGATGCCATCATCGCCCAGGGGCTGGAGGCCGGCGGACACCGCGGGCATTTCCTGAGCGACGACCTGACCCGCCAGGCCGGCCTGTTCACCTTGCTGCCCCAGGTGGCACGCGCCGTTTGCGTGCCCGTCATCGCTGCCGGCGGCATCGCGACGCCGCAAAGCGTTGCGGCAGCCCGGGAGCTGGGTGCGCAGGCAGTGCAAGTGGGCACCGCCTACCTGCTGTGCCCCGAAGCCACCACGCGCCCCGTTCACCGCGCAGCGCTGTCCGGCGCTGAGGCACACCACACGGCGCTCACGCGCCTGCTGAGTGGGCGGCCTGCGCGCGGCCTGTGGAACCGCCTGATGCAAGACCTTCAGCCCATGAACGACGTGGCACCCGCCTTTCCCCTCGCCACCAACTCGCTGGTGCCCTTGCGTGCCGCCGCCGAACAGGCCGGGCGCAGCGACTTTTCCCCGCTGTGGGCCGGGCAGGCTGCCGCGCTGTGCCAACAGATGCCCGCTGCCGACCTCACCCGCCTGCTGGGCGCTGGCTGGCAGTGAGCCGCCCCCGACAACATGCCCCCTCTCACGTTGCGGTTTTGCAACCGTCTGCACACCTTGAATGCTGAGAACCCAACATGTCGTGGCAAAAGCGGCGCACAAAGTTATAATCGCAGGCTTTGCTGGCAAAACCCCGTCGGCCTGATCAACTGATAGACGGGGACTCTTGCTGACCCTTGGGTTCGGGGCCCGATCTTCCCCGTGCTTTCAATTCAGCGCATCCATGGAAATTGTGAACTGATGACAACCGTACGCGTCAAAGACAACGAACCCTATGAAGTCGCCCTGCGCCGCTTCAAGCGCACCATCGAAAAACTCGGCCTGCTGACCGACCTGCGCGCCCGCGAGTTTTACGAAAAGCCCACCGCCGAGCGCAAGCGCAAGAAAGCGGCTGCCGTGAAGCGCCACTACAAGCGCGTGCGCAGCATGCAGCTGCCCAAGAAGCTGTACTGATACAGCCTCAACGCACACCGTCGGCACACAGCCGGCACAAAAACCCGCCCGTGGGACGCCCTGGCGGGTTTTTTGTTGTCTGTACAGACCATTAATGAATGTGCACGGTCTTGCAACGACCTGTCATACTGACCCATCCCTGCAGGAGTGACGCAGCAAGGGCACACCATGACCGACAGTGATGACAAACTGAACGCCGCGTTGCGGACCATTTTCGAGAGCTTTCCGAGCGGCGTGAGTCTGTTCGACGCCGAGCTCAACCTGGTGGCGTGGAACCGCCAATTCGAAATCATCCTGAAGTACCCGCCTCATCTGTTCCAAAGCCCGCTCCACATGACGGACCTGCTGCGTTACAACGCACTGCGGGGCGACTACGGGCCGGGCGACCCGGAAACACATATCGAAACGGCACTGGCCAGGTGCCGCCTGATGCAAGCCCACGAATTCGAACGCACCACCGCAGAAGGCGTGGTGCTGGAGGTGCGCGGCACCCCGCTGGAGGGCGGGGGGTTTGTGTCCACGTTCACCGACATCACCGCGCGCAAGCAGGCCGAAATCCAGTACCGGGCCACGTTGACGAACGCGTCGGTCGGCATCCTGTTCACGCGGCACAGCAAGGTGCTGCACTGCAACCCCAAGTTTGCGGAGATCTACGGCTGGGACAGCCCCGACGAACTCATCGGCCAGCCCGGTTCGGTGTTCTGGCTGACCACCAGCGAGTACGAGGCAGTGGGGCGGGCCGCATCTCCCCTGCTGAGCTCGGGGCAAACCTTCACCATCGAACAACCCATGCGCCGCAAGGACGGCAGCAGCTTCCTGGGGCGGCTGACGGCCAAAGCCGTCGATCCGAACAACACCCCGGCTGGCACGATCTGGATCGGGCAGGACGTGAGCGCCCAACGCGCCACGGAGCAGGCCCTGCGCGACAAAACGGCCGCGCTGCAATCTGCACTCGAAGAACAGCAAAAGCTCGTTCGTGATCTGGCGCAAACGCAGGAACACCTCGTCCGTCAGGAGCGACTGGCGGCACTCGGCGCGCTGGTGGCAGGCGTGGCACACGAACTGAACACACCCATCGGCAACAGCCTGCTGGTGGCCAGCATGTTGTCAGCCACGGTGGGACGCATGGGCGATGCGCTGGACAAAGGGCTGACCCGCAGCGCGCTGCGCAACTTCCTGGACGAAAGCCGGTCTGCGGCCGAACTGCTGGAGCGCAACATGCACCGCGCGGCCGACCTGGTCCACAGCTTCAAGCAGGTGGCTGTCGACCATGCCAGCGAACACCGCAGACAGTTCAACCTGGCAGAACTGGTGAGGGAAACACTGGCCATCAACCAGCCGTCGATCAAGCAAACACCCTATGTGGTCACCACCGATGTGGCCGACAACTGCCAGATGGACGCCTACCCCGGCCCCTTGAGCCAGGTGCTGCTGAACCTTGTGAACAATGCGGTGCTTCATGGCTTCGACGGCCGAGACCACGGCAGCGTCCACATACAAGCCGTGACGGACCAGGCAGCCCGGACCGTCACCCTGACGGTGACGGACGACGGCAAAGGCATCCCGCCCGAAGTGTTGCCCCGCATCTTCGACCCGTTTTTCACGACCAAGCTCGGCAAAGGCGGCTCCGGCCTGGGCCTGCACATTTCGCACAACCTGGTCACCGGTCCGCTGGGCGGACAGATGCTGGTGAACAGCCAGCCCGGACAGGGCACCACCTTCACCCTGGTGTTGCCACTGTGCGCCCCCAGCGCTGAGGAAGCTGCCGAGGCCACAGCAGCGGCCAAACGCAAGTTTCAGCCTCAGGCCTGAGCCATTGAGCCGTTGAGCCGTTGAGCCGTTGAGCCGTTGAGCCGTTGAGCCGTTGAGCGGTTGAGCGGTTGAGCGGTTGAGCGGTTGAGCGGTTGAGCGGTTGAGCGGTTGAGAATTTCATCAGCCCATCAGACGGTCAAACGAGCCCGGCATACGCACCCGTCATACACGCCAGGCACACGCGCCGGTCACACGCGCCCGGCAACCGACTCGCGGCCGCCTGCCGCCACGATCAAACCGGCAATGGCTGTCTGTCCTTTGCGCCGCGCCAGCGCCAACGGCAACGTGCCCTGCCCGTCTGACAGGTTCGGGTTGGCGCCATGGGCCAGCAGCAGTCTGACAATTTCGGTGTGCGCCGCACCGCCGTCGCCCAGCTCAATGGCTTCCAGCAGCGCTGTCCACCTCAGCCGGTTGTAGTGGTTCACGTCGATGCGGCTGGCCCGCAACAGCAGCCTCACGGTCTCGGTGTGTCCATAGTGACAAGCCGGAATCAGCGCCGTGCCACCATAGCGGTTGAGCCGGGCATAGTCGGGCCGCTGGTCACTGCCCGTGGGGGGCAGCAGCATCTCGGCCAGCATGGCCGTTCGCCCCCGCGCACCCGCCAGCAGGAAGGGACTGTCCTGCCGGTCGTCCTGACGGTTGATGTCGGCACCCCGGCGGATCAGCACCCTGGCGGCCGCATCGTGTCCGTGCTGGACCGCTGCCAGCAAGGCCGTGCGCTGACGCAGGTCTTGCGTGTCCAGCGGCGCACCATCATCCAATGCACGCGCCAGTTCGGCGGCATCACCCCGTTCAGCCGCCGCGACCAACGGCGACACCGCTTCGCCATCGGACCAGACCAAGTGCGACAGCCCGACCCGCATGGCCGCCTGCTGGCACTGGGCGCACGCACGCGAGCTGCCCACCAGCACCAGACCGCCCAGGTCACGCCGACCCAGGGCCCGCTGGGCGGCCAGAATGGCCTGGCGTTCGGCATGGGCATCGGGGTCGCTCAGCGCCACCACCCGGCTGGGTGCCTCGGCCACCACCTGGCCCGATGCATCGGCCACCACCGCACCGTAGGCCTGGTCGCCTTGCCGCACGGCCAGGTCACGCATCGCCTGCGCCCTGGCCCGCGCAGCCTGCCACCCGGGTGTGGCCAGCACGGGCTGCACCCCTGCCAGCCCCATGGCTGCAAGTGGCAATGTCACCAGTAGGGGTCGGCGTTGCATGGCGTCTCTCCGCAAAAACGGCAGGCGCACAGCCTAACGCCAGCGGCGGTCAGGTGCAAGGCCAGGGGCATGACCAGGGGCAAACCCGGGACAAGGCACACACCCCCGCTGCGGGAGCGGTCATGTCACCCCTGTACGGCGCGCCTGCCACCCAGGCCGCGCACCCACGTCAAGGCGCGGCGGATGCCATGCTCCAGGTCGTCCATCATGGTGAACACCGACGGGATGACCAACAGGCTCAGGATGGTGGAGGTGATGAGTCCACCGATGACCGCAATGGCCATTGGGCTGCGGAAGCTGGGGTCCGCAGCTCCCAGACCGATGGCCAGCGGCATCATGCCCGCGCCCATGGCCAGCGTGGTCATGACGATGGGGCGCGCACGCTTGTGGCATGCGTCCAGCAGAGCGTCGAAGCGGCTCATGCCATGGTCGCGCCGGGCAACGATGGCGTACTCCACCAACAGGATGGAGTTTTTCGTGGCGATACCCATGAGCATGATCAGACCGATGAGCGATGGCATGGAGAAACTCTTGCCCGCCACCAGCAGCAGCACAAAGGCACCACCCAGCGACAGCGGCAGCGCCGCCAGAATGGTGAACGGGTGCAGAAAGTCTTTGAACAGCAGCACCAGCACGATGTAGATGCACAGCACCCCCGTCAGCATGGCCAGGCCGAAGCTGGCAAACAGCTCGCCCATCACCTCGGCATCGCCCAGTTCAAGCTGCTTCACGCCGGCCGGCAGGTTCTGGATGGACGGCAGACGGGCCACTTTTTCAGTCACCTCGCCCAGCGGCTGGCCAGACAGTTCCACCTCGAACGTGATGTTGCGCGAACGGTTCAAACGGTCAATGACGGCCGGGCCACCGCTCATCTCCAGCGTGGCCACCTGGCTCAACATGACCGGGCCTTTCGCACCTGGCACCGACAGGCGGCCCAGCAGGTCCAGGTCCTGGCGGGCACTGTCCTGCAGCTTGACGACGATGGGCACCTGCCGCTGGCTGAGGTTGAGCTTGGACAGCGCAGCGTCGTAGTCACCCACGGTGGCAATGCGCAGCGTTTCGCCGATGGCAGCACTGGTCACGCCCAGGTCGGCTGCCCGCGCATAGTCGGGCCGTACGGCGATTTCAGACCGGATGAGGCTGGCGCTCGACGCCACGTTGCCCAGACCGGGGATGGTGCGCAGGTCGCGCTCGACCGTCGCGGCCGCCGTGGCCAGTGCATGCGGGTCCTCGCCCGTCAGCACCAAAATGTACTTTTCACCCGAGCCCCCCAGGCCCACCTTGTAGCGTGCACCGGGCAGCACCGACAGGGCCTCGCGGATGTGGTTTTCGATGCCCTGTTTGACGGGACGCTGGCCCCGTTCAGTCAGCAGCACGGTCAGCGTGGCCTTGCGCACCTCGGACGCACCGGCCGGTGCGAACGGGTCGCTGCCCGCCGCGCCGCCACCGATGGTGGTGTACACGCTCTTCACATGATCCACCTTGGCCACCAGCGCCCGCGCCGCTTCGGCGGTGGCATGGGTTTGCGCCAGCGTGGTGCCGGGTGGCAGCTCCAGGTACACCTGGGTTTGGGAGTTGTCGTCCGGTGGGATGAAACCCTTGGGCAACAGCGGAATGAGCATGATGGAGCCGACAAAGAAGCCCAGCGCCGCCAGCAGCGTGATCCAGCGGTGGCGCAGCGCCCAGCCGCTGGCGCGCATGTAGGCCCCCATCCAGAACGGGTCTTTGTGCGGCTTGTCGCTGCGTTTCATGATGTAGGCAGCCATCATGGGCGTGAGGGCACGCGCCACCACCAGCGAGGCGAAAACGGCCAGTGCCGCCGTCCAGCCAAACTGCTTGAAAAACTTGCCGGGAATGCCCGCCATGAACGCGGTGGGCAGAAACACCGCAATCAGCGTGAAGGTGGTGGCAATGACGGCCAGACCGATTTCGTCGGCCGCTTCCATCGCCGCCTGGTAAGGGGTTTTGCCCATTTGGAGGTGGCGCTCGATGTTCTCCACCTCGACGATGGCATCGTCCACCAGGATGCCGATGACCAGCGACAGCGCCAGCAGCGTCACGACGTTGATGGAAAAGCCCAGGTAATGCATGCCGATGAACGCCGGAATGGCCGACAGCGGCAGCGCCACCGCCGACACAAAGGTGGCCCGCCAGTCGCGCAGGAACAGCCACACCACCACCACCGCCAGGAACGCGCCTTCGTAGAGCAGCGTCATAGACGCATCGAACTCTTCCGCCACCGGCGTGACGAAGTCGAACGCCTGCGTCAGCTCCATGCCGGGGTGCTGGGCCTTCAGCTCGTCCAGCACCTTGCTGACCGCTGCCCCCACTTCCACCTCGCTGGCACCTTTGCTGCGCGTGATCTCGAAACCCACCACCGGCTGGCCGTTCAGCAGCGCCACGGCACGTCGTTCGGCCACGGTGTCCTGCACACTGGCAATCTGGTCCAGCCGCACGCGCTGGCCCCCACCCAAGGACAGCTCGATGCGCGACAGTTCTTCCACCGTTTTCACCGTGGCCAGGGTGCGCAGAGGTTGCTCACTGCCACCCAGGTCAGCCCGGCCCCCAGCGCTTTCGGACTGCATCTGGCGCAACTGGCGCGACACGTCGGCCGCCGTGGCACCCAATGCCTGCAGCTTGAGCGGGTCGAGCAGCACCTGCACCTCGCGGGTCACCCCGCCCACACGGGACACCGAGCCCACGCCCTTGACCGACAGCAGGCGGCGCACCAGCGTGTTGTCCACGAACCAGCTCAGGGCTTCGTCGCCCATGCCCTCGCTGCGCACGGTGTAGGCCAGAATGGGTGCGCCCGCCAGGTCCATCTTCTTGATGACAGGGTCGCGCAGGTCAGACGGCAGATCACCGCGCACACCCTGCACGGCAGAGCGCACGTCGTCCACAGCCTCCTGAGTGGGCTTTTCCAGGCGAAACTCGGCGGTCAGCGTCACACCACCGTCCTGCACCTTGGTGTAAATGTTCTTCAGCCCCTGCAGCGGTGCAATGGCGTTTTCGAGCTTGCGCGCCACCTCGGTTTCCATTTGCGCCGGTGCCGCGCCGGGCAACGAGGCCACCACACTCACCGTGGGCAAATCGATGTCGGGAAACTGCTGCACCTTCATCGCCGAGAAGGAAAACAGCCCGGCAAACGTCAGCATCACGAAGAGCATGACGGCCGGAATCGGGTTCTTGATGGACCAGGCGGACACGTTCATGCCAGGCTCCCCGGTGCGGTGTCGGTTCGATCACGGTTCATGACAGACATTCTCTTATTTCGCAGCTGCCGATGCTTGCCCTGCAAGCGCTGGAGCACTTTTTGACACTGAATCCACGACCTTCACCGTGTCGCCATCGGCCAGGAAACTGCCGCCGCTGGCCACCAGCCGGTCCTGCGGTTGCACACCGGCCAGCACCTCCACCTGCTCGGCCACCACGCGGCCGGTGTGCACCTTCAGCTGGGTGACCTTGCTGTCGCTGCCCACCTTGTAGACGTAGCTGAAACCGTCGCGCACCACCACCGCACTTTGCGGCACCGTCAACCCGGCCGACGCACCCAGCGCGAACTCGCCCCGGGCAAACATGCCTGGCCGGAAGGTGCTGCCCGGTTGCAGGTCCACGTAGACCAGGCCGTTGCGGGTCTGGGCATCGACCGTGGGGGCCACGGTGCGCACCTTGCCCTGCGCCTGCGCGCCACCGGCCTGCACCTTGACGGCCGTGCCGGGCTGGATGCGCGACAGCTCGGCCGCCGTGACCTCGGCGCGCCATTCCAGCCTGCCCTGGCGGATGAGGCGGAACAGCTCGGTACCCGCCCCCACCACCGCGCCCACCGTGGCGGTGCGGGCGGAAATGGTGCCGCTGTCAGGGGCATGCACCTGGGTGTGCTTCAGGCGCAGCAGCTGGGCGTCCAGTTGTGCCTTGGCCGACTCGACCCGCGCCTTGGAACTGGCTTCGGCGCTCAGGTACTGGCCCACTTGCTGTGCACTCAACGCCCCCGTGTCACGCACCGAACGGGCGCGGTCGGCATTGGCGGCCGCTTCCTGCGCCACCGCCTGTGCCTCGGCCAGTGCGGCGCGGGCGAGCGCCACGTCCGCCTGCACGGTGTCAGCCACCAGGCTGGCCAGCAACTGGCCTTTTTGCACACGGTCACCCACAGCGGCATGCAACTCGGCCACGCGCAGACCGTTGGCTTCTGACCCGATGCTCGCTTCCTGCCACGCAGCCACCGACCCGTTGGCCGCCAGCGCGACGGTGAGTTGCGCGGATTGGGGTTGCACCGTGGTCACGGTGAGCGCGGCGCGCGGTGCGGCAGTAGCCGGCGCCGGATCAGCCGCGCGCGACGTGACGCCCCAGAGGGCCAGCGCCACGGTCAGGGCGGCGGCAACAGCCAACAGACGGGGAGAGTTTGTGAGGGAATTGGAGCGTTGCATGATGGGCTTCCTGTGCGGTGTAGGGTGTTCGTCCAACAGAAGTAGTCAGTGGGTGGGTTCGGTCATGAAGTGGCACGCGGGTCAAACCCACCACCGGAGGCGCGGTACAGCGCCACCCAGGCGCGCCAGCGTTCCAGCTCCAGGGCCAACTGGGCCGAGCGGGCAGCCAGCGCCTGGCGGCGTGCGTCTTCCAGTTCCATCAGGCTGGCCAGACCCTGGTCGTATCGCGTCTGCACGGCCTGCAGCGAGCGGGCAAAGCCCTCGGCAGCAGCCTCCACGTCAGCGTGACGGGCCCCGGTGCTGTCGAGTGCCAGCAGTGCCTCTTCGACTTCGCGCACCGCCTGGCGCACGCTGGCGCGGTAGACCGACACCGCCTGCGTGTACTGCGCCTGTGCGGCCGCCACGTTGGCCACGCGGACCCCGCCGTCAAACAGCGGAACGTTGACCGCCAGCGGGCCGATCGACCAGGTGTCGAGTGAAGAGCGCGTTCCACCGCTGCGCGTCTGCAGGGCACCGATGGAGCCTGACAGGGTCAGGCGCGGGTAGCGCTGCGCCTCGGCGGCACCCACACGGGCGCTGGCCACCGCCACGTCGCGTTCAGCAGCAAACACATCAGGCCGTTGGGCAATGGTTTGGGCGGGCACAGCTGAAACAGAGAACATAGCAACATTCGCTTGCCTGGAATGCGGTGAAGACATTTTTTGCTTCACATCTGCCTCTGGCAGCGCCGTCAACGCCACGAGTGCCTTGATGTGCAGGTCACACGCCAGCGCCTGCTGCTTGGCCCGGGCCGTGCTGTCGGCAGCCGCAGCATTTGCCAATGCCGCATCACCTGCGGCTGCCAGCCCGGCCTGGGCGCTGATGCCCAGCAGCCGGGCGGTTTGCGCGCGGCTGGCTGCATCCTGCTGCTGCAAGGCCAGCTGGCGGCGGCAATGCCGTTCGGCCTGGTACACGTTGGCCACCTCCGCCGCCACCGACACACGGGCGTCATGCCACAGCGCCTGCGTACCCTGTACCTGAGCGACTGCGGCCTGGCTGACCGTGCGGTTGGCCCCCACCAGGTCCACCTCCCAGGCAGCTTGCAAACCGCCCGACCAGGTGGTGGCCAGTGGGGACGACGGCTGCGTGATGCCGCGCTGCCCGCTCAAGCCCGCCCCGATTTGCGGCAGCAAGGCGCTGCTGGCTTGCGTCTGGTTGGCCCTGGCCGCCTCGATGCGCGCCAGCGCCTG
>ERZ761609.1123-NODE-1123-length-25610-cov-53.449305_pt1 | contig 25610 bp, 17 predicted proteins | sample MGYA00511163_ERZ761609 | MGnify/ENA primary metagenome ERZ761609 (study PRJEB28899, sample SAMN02445070) | bioreactor sludge metagenome | biome: EBPR sludge | place: Australia: Brisbane, Thorneside Wastewater Treatment Plant | collected 2011-12-16 ... | reverse complement strand
CCAACTTCAGCAAGATCCAGGGCGCTCATGAAATGCGCTGGGGCTTTGAAGCCCGCCGCCTCATGCTCGACCACTGGCAGCCCGAAACCGGCAACCCCCGCGGTCAGATCAGCTTCGCCGGCGGCATCACCAACATCCCCGGTCAGGTCGCCCGTGAAGGCAACAGCTTCGCTACCGCCCTGCTCGGCCTGAGCTCGGGCTACTCGAAGTCCATCCAGTTCTTTGAAATGGTCAATCGCGAATGGCAGCTGGCGTGGTACTTCCGCGACCGCTGGCAGGTCAACCGCAATCTGACCCTGAACCTCGGACTTCGGTACGAGTACTTCCCGCTCATCAACCGCGGCGACCGCGGCATCGAGCGCTGGGACCCCACCACCAACCTCGTCACCCTCGGCGGCGTCGGCAACGTGCCCTTCAACAACGGCATCACCGTGTCGAAGAAGCTCTTTGCCCCCCGTATCGGCTTCGCCTACCGCATGGGCGACAAGTACGTCCTCCGCGGCGGCTACGGCATCACCTACGATCCCGTGCCCTTCAGCCGTCCGCTCCGTGGCCTCTACCCGGCGACTTTGACCGGTTCCTGGGTGCCCACGGTGAGCAACTTCGGCTTCTTCAACAACATCAGCGAAGGCATTCCCGACGTTCCCACCCCGGACGTCAGCACCGGCACCCTTGAACTGCCCCGGAACTTCAACATGGGTCCGCGCAGCCCCTGGGGCGGCCACCTTTCGCGTGGCTACATCCAGAGCTGGAACCTGACACTGGAACGGCGCCTGCCCTGGGAGATGGTCGGTTCGGTTGCGTACGTCGCCACCCGCACCATCAACCAGTTGCTGGACCGCAACATCAACACCGTTGGCCCCGGCCTCGGTATCTCCACCGCCAACCTCCCGCTCGCTCAAGCGCACGGCCGCACGATCGGCGCCAACATGTGGGATGGCTGGGGCTATGGCGCGTATGATTCGCTCCAGGCCACCTTGAACAAGAACTTCTCCAACGGGTTCTTCACCAAGATGTCCTACACGTTCGGCAAGGCCCTGAACATGGCCGACGACACCGGCTGGGCCGGCCCCAAGGCCTTCAACTGGGAGCCGATGCTGCACCGGAACTACTCGCCGGCCGGCTATGACCGGACCCACATGTTCACCATGGCCTTCGCCTACGAAATGCCGTTCGGCAAGGGCCGCCGGTACAACCTGAGCGGCATAGCCGATCAGATGTTCGGTGGCTGGAGCCTCAATGGCACTTACTTCCTGTACTCCGGCACGCCGTTTACCGTTAGCGGCAGCGGCCAGTCCCTGCAGTGCATCGGTTGTACCCAGACCGCACACCAGATCGGTCCGGTCGAGAAGTTGGGCGGCAAGGGTCCGCAGCAGCCGTACTACAATCCGGCCGCTTTCCGCGATCCGCTGTTCTACTTCGACGCGGCCAACCCGGTCTATACCCCCGGTACGATGGGGATCAACACCCTGCGTGGTCCCGGCTTCTGGCAGCTCAACCCGGCGCTGTTCAAGAACTTCCAGCTCACCGAACGCGTGAGGATGGAGTTCCGCGCCGAGTCCACCAACGTGGCGCACAACACCCGCTGGTCGAACCCCTCGGGCAACTCCGCCGCCATGCTGCTGAACCCCGACGGCTCGCTCCGCAACGTGCCGAACCCGCTGCAGAACTTCATGTCGATCACCGGTGCGGACTCCTTCCGGCAGTTCCGCCTCGGCCTCCGCGTGTCGTTCTAAGCGCGAACAGGCGGTCAATCACCAGGGCGGCGTCCTCCGGGACGCCGCCCTTCCTTCTTGGGGCGGACTGAGCGGAACAGGAGCTTTCGCTCGGGTGTCATCTTTTCACAGGCTGTCGAAATCACCAGTCGCGCCGCCCGGTCCTTCCAGTTGAGGAGGAATTCCTCGGCCAGGGCGGGCTCCCGCTTCCACACCTCCTTGATCAGCCAGCCCAGCCCCTGATGGACCACCTTTTCTCCGTCCTCCATCATGGGCCCGGCAAATGCCAGCGCCCGTGCGGGACCGTTTTTCAAACTCAGCAGGCCCAGCATTGCGACGGCCGCCGCACGCCTTTGGAACCGGTGTGGGCTGGTCCGCCAGCCCTGGAGAGCCCCCTCCTTCAGCCGGCCCGCCGCCAGCAGCGGTGAAAGCAACTCAGCACACAGCACATCAGCATGTGCCCAGTTGCGCACGCCCCCGTCGAACCAGCCGGCAAGAGCGGCCAGCCTGTCACCGCCGATCTCCTCCCGGTACGGCACGAGCAACCGGATCGCGAGAGCGCCCTCTTCGTACTTGCCACTCCCGAAAAGAGACCGGCCCGCCTCCAGAAATCCATCCACGCCCAAATCAGCATATTTTGCCATCCATTCTGACTGCTGTGTGGTGTAAATCGGGTCGTTCCTGTCCGTGAAGCCCCAGGCGTCGTAGCCCTCGCTGAAGTACCGCTGCCATTTCGCCGCATTGGCGGGATTTGCATGAGTGCGGCAATACGCGCGGATCTCTTCCACGAGCCGTGTGGAATCGGATGAGGTTGTCTTCTTTCGGAGCATGTCGAGGCCAGTGTAGAACCGGCGCTGACGCGACCGCAACTCACCCTCAGACGCCGCCGCGAATAGCGTTGATGGAGAAGATCGCCGATGTCGCAGGAGTTCGCAGGAACGGCCAGCCCGGCGGGAACCGGTTGTTTGTGCTGGGGGTGGCCGGTTCGCTTCTCCCGTTCCTGGGGGCGGGGAGCCTGGCTCGGAGCGTTGGCGGCGGAGGGATTCCAACTCGGATCGGTTCCGGTCGGACTGTGGCGTTGCCGCGTTTCCGGTGCTTGTCTTTTGGTTGCGTTGATTGGTAAGTGGTGATTTATGAATGACTTGGCGGCGGGATGGCGCTGAGTGTGCGAGTGCGGCGATTTTTTGGAGTGTAGAACAGAGTGCGGCGGAAATGGTTTTGGAGGTCAATGGCTATTAGAATCAGCAGGTTGGGGCCATGGGTGGCGCATGGAAGGGAGAGAGGGGGGTGCGTCGGAGGCGGGCGGTTCGTGTGTAAGTCGTTCATAACAAATATGGTGTTGGATTCTGCGACAGGGGATCGAGGTCTTTGACCCCCTGGGACGAGGTCTTTGACCCCTTGGGACCCCTTGGGACCCCGTGGGCCCGAGGTCATTGACCCCGTGGGACGGAGTAATTGTCGAGGAGTCGATTCTTATCGTGGTCTTCGGGATCATCGGGGCGATGATCACCAGCGCGAGAGCCCCCCCATCGAGCCCAGGCCGATGTATCCAACAGAATCGTGTCTTTGCCCTCCCAATACTCCGAGTATGCCGCCGAACATAAGAACTATTGCAGTCCAGCCCATCCATGCCGGCACTTTGCGATACTCTATCGTTTCGACCTCCCTCAGCGGCAATCTCGTCGAGGTACTCTTGAATCGATGCGTCACCTCGATCACTTCCGCATCAGTCCTCAGAAAGCGACCCTTAATCTTCTGGTTCGCTTTCGTTCGGATTGTAACGTTCTGCTTGTGCAAGAGTGCTTGAAGAGATTCAACCCGAACACTTCGAATCTTGTGATCCGATATTCCAGTCTGACCTTGCGCAGAGGCAGTTACTGCGCAGATGAGAAGACCAACCAACATATCTCGCATTGCCACGCCTACTGCGGTTTGATTGAGCTTATTCATGATCGAGCACCTTCATACATCGGCTTACTGCTCTTCGAAATCCCCAAGCAATCTCAATTGCGGACTCACCGTTATGGCAGAACAGGAACGTTTTCGTAGTAGATCCGGGACATCGACTGAATAACATCGAACTCCATACCCCCAAAATCCACACCTGGTCCTCAATAACTGAGGCCGGAGGGCCTCAGTCCGTGGCCGGCACGACCAAGCCATTGAAGCATTTCATTCCAAACCGGACGCGAATGTAAGTCTCCATCAAATTTCGGGGACGGTACACGAGCCTGTCGGAAATAGATTTGGGCGTACGTAGAATCCATGGCTTACGGACGGGGTTCGGTTTGTAAGTGATTGATTCTTCGTTGACTTTTCGTTCATTCTGACGGGCTCGTGTGCTGTGCCCGAAACCCGAGTGTGGGTGAGTCGATCAGCTACACCTTCAGTTCCCAATCCGGCCGGAATACCGGTTTTACGTACTTGTTCGCTTCGTCGCTGTTCGTGAAGCGCATTGCCTTGCTGTCCCAGCTGAGTTTTCCGGGGACGCGGAAGGCGATCGCGGCGAGTGCGAGCCATTCGGCGAAGGGAACGGCGACGCGGAAGTCCGAACAGGAGGCGTCGCCGCCCTTGCAGGCGCGGATCCAGTCCAGCATGTGGCCGGGCGAGCGGGTGAGCAATTGCGGCGGAAGCCGGTACTCCTGCCAGCGAGCGGACGGCAGCAGCCACACGCCTTCGCCCCGGTTCGAGGTGGCCATGATCCCCTTGGTCCCGATGAAGACCGAGCCGTTGCCGGTGAGCACGCCGGGGGTGGCCCCGCCTCTGATTCCATCGCCAAAGACGCGGACGCCGGGCCCTCCGGGTCCGACTCTCTCGCCGGCGGGACGCTGCTGCTGGGCGGGTCTGCGCCCCCCTGGCCCCTGGCCGGGGAAGCCGCCCTGGCCCGCGCGGGTGGGCCGGCCCTTGTCTGCCAGATTGTCGGTGGGCGGCAGAATGGTTTCATGCTCCATCCCGGGCACGCGATAGGCGGCCTCGCCCGTGGCGCGGGCCGAGTCATGATAGAAGATCTTGACGGGCGGCATGCCGCCGCGCGCGGGGAAATCGAGCCGGATGGTGGCGCGATCCGGAAACGTGATGTTGCTGCGGCCGTCGATGCTCTCGCACTCAAGGCTGGTGGGGGCTCCGAGTTGAAGGGCGTGGTGAACCGGCCCCGCCGTGTGCGTGGCCCAATTCCCAATTTGACCGGTGCCGAAATCGAAGAAACCGCGCCAGTTGTAGGGCACATACCACGAGCTGTATGGCCGCATGGGCATGGCTCCGAGCCAGGCATCCCAGTTCAGGGTGGGAGGGACGGATTCCTCGGGGGGAGGCTGCTGCAATGCCGTGGGGTGCGTGCCCGGGGTGGTGGAGATATGGGCCTCGGTGACGTCGCCGATTTCGCCGGACCAAACGATTTCGGCGGCGACGCGGTGACATTCGTGGGAGAAGCCCTGGTTGCCCATCTGGGTGGCGACTTTGTACTTTTCGGCCGCCTGGAGCAGGAGGCGAGCCTCCCACGGCGTGCGCGTGAGAGGCTTTTCCACATAGACGTGCTTGCCCTGCTGCATGCAGGCGAGCGCGACGACGGCGTGCATGAAGTCGGGGATGCCGATGGTGCAGGCGTCGATGTTCTTGCCCTCCTTGTCGAGCATGACGCGGAAGTCGCGGTACAGGGGCAGCTTTTCGTAGTTCTTCAGCGTGGCCGAGGGGCGCTGCAGATCGACGTCGCAGAGAGCCACGATGTTCTCGGTTCGGGCGGCCTGGTTGAGAATCGCTCCGCCCTGCCCGCCGCAGCCGATGGCGGCGACGTTGAGTTTGTTGTAGTACGGCTTGTATCCAAGGGCACGCAGCGAAGGCACGCTGCCGTACCCCGCCGCGGGCACTGCGCCCGCGAGGAGTGAGCCATAGAAGAAATATCTGCGGGAAATACCGTGATTCTTCATGCTTGTCTTCTCCCGTCGTGGAGCAGGTCTGGCCAGCCCTGCGATGATAATCCACCCCGATTCTATGACAAGCGCCACGCGCGCCGTAAGAGGTGTCGACGCAGAAGCCGGATTGGCGGGTGAGTTGGCCTCGGTCGGTGCAGGTGCGGGATTCGGAGTGGCCGGGTGCGGTGAGGGCGGTGATTTGGCCGGCGGGGTGGCAGGAGACGATGCGGGTGGCGCCTTCGAGCATGGAGGCGGGGCGGTGTGTCGATTGGTAAGTAGTGGCGTATGAAGGACTCGGCGGCGAGAGGGGGCTGGCGCCGCGAGGGCGTGGATACCGGGCTTGTCAAACAGAGTGCGGGGGGTAATGGCTTTGGGGCAGAACGGCCTGTGGAATCAGCGGGTTGGGGGGCGGCTGTCCTCCGTGACGGCGCCCATCCTATGGGGGGAGGAGAATTCCATGACCTCGCCGAAACGCCGAGGGCCCGTGCTACTCTGTCCCCAGACGCCATGGAGGAGATCACCACCGCACTCGATGCGTGGGCCGCCGGAGATGACTCCGCGCTCGACCGGATCGCGCCCTTCATCTATCCGAAGTTGCGGGATCTTGCCGGCGCCTATTTCCGCGGCGAGCGTCCCGGGCACACATTGCAGGCCACCGCCCTGGTCAGTGAACTGTTCGTCCATCTCGCCTCGCAGCGCCGTCACAAGTACGAAAACCGCCTCCATTTCTACCATGCCTGCGCCCGTCTCATGCGCCATGCGCTGATCGATCACGCCCGGACCGCCACCGCCGCCAAGCGCGGCGCCGGGGCGGTCCCGATCCCCCTCCATCCCGACCTCGCCTGGTTCGATGCCGCCAGCCCCGCCGTGCTCGACCTCGAGCGCGCGCTCAACGAACTCGCCTCGCTCGACCCCGTGCAGGCCGCCATGTTCGAAACCCGCTACCTGCTCGGCTGCAGCGCCCAGGAGACAGCCGGCCTGTTCGAGACTTCAAAGTCCACGGTGGACCGCCAACTGCGCATGGCCCGAGCCTGGCTCTACAGCCGCCTGACCGGCCGCCAGAACCCAAACAGCCCAAGTCCCGGCGCCACCACGAACCAGCCCGAAGGCTCCGGCACTTCCGTCACCGGCGGGGAATGATAGACCAGCATCCGCAGTCCCACTTGCTCTTCCGCCATGGCCACGTTGATCTCCGCGGGTAATGGCGTCGCCAGAAACAGGCTCAGGCGCCACGACTGAAGCGGATCGCCATAAGGGACCGGCACCGCGAAACTGCCCGCGTGGACATCCGGGATGCCGGGCGAGTCATCCAGGAACAGGTCCGCGTCCCAGGAGATCGAACCGTTCACCTGGGCGGTCACCACGATCAATCGCTGCAGCATCGAGTTGTTGCTGAATTCGTAATCAACGCCCACGCTGGTCGCGTAGAGGGGGCCGCTGCCGACGCCCTGAAACTCGAGTTCGAGACTCGTCAACCCCGAGGCCGGTCCGCGGCACTGCACTCCGGTGACAGTCGGGGACGGGGCCAGCGAAACGCAGCCTGCCGGCGCGGTGAAGATCGCGCCCGCCAGCGCCAGCGAGGGAATGGCCATTGCGAGAAGGAAGGCTTTCATGGTGATGTGTCCGTCCTTTCCGGCTATTGAGGCAGTTCGATCAACTCCACCCGGTCGATGGCCACGGCCGCCCCGGCCGGAAGGCCCCCGAGAATCAGGGCCAGCGAGGCCCGGGCCGTGAGCGGGGCGGGCAGAACCCACTCGAAGGTCTTCCACGCCGGCGTCAGCGCCAGCGTGCGGGCGTGGAAGATGGTGTTCGGCGCGCCGTCCTGCTGCAGCCACAACGGCACATTGACGGGACTTGCGGCGCTGGCGCGAATCGTCAGGCGATACGCGTGGCCCTCGTGCAACTGGACGAACCGCCGGAACTGCAGGTGCCAGCCAGTGCCGGTGACCGACTCCACGACGACCCGCGCGGCGTCCTCCTCGACCACGATGCCGCCCCGCGCCTCCTGCTGGAAGGAGTCGAGCCGCCAGGCGCCTGTCGTGCCGTCCTCGAATCGGTCCGAACTCCGGACAATGGCTTCGGGGGTGACTTCGAGCGGCCCGGAAAGCTCCGACAGCGTGCCCGCCCGGCTCATGAAGGCAACCTGGTAGCTCACCGGGACTCCGGCGCGCGCGGATTCGTCGATATAGCCGGGTGTCAGCGAAAAACCGGCCAGTTCTTCGCCGCGATAGATGTAATAGCGGGCCAGCGGCGGGGCGGTGTCCTCTTCCGGGGCGGCCCAGGTGATGCCCAGTCCGCCGGACACGGTGGGATCGACTTCGAGTCCCCCGGGCGGCGCGGGCGGGTGTTCCTCGCCCAGCCCGAGCGCCCGCCGGAAGGCCGTCTCGCCGGCGGCGTGCTGGAACAGGCGCGGCTTCGGGGGTTCGCCCTCCTCCTCCTCGTCCTCTTCGCCCACTTCGGGACCGGCCGGCGGTTGCACGGTGTCGAGCACTTCAATGTAGCGCCCGCGCACCGCTTCGGCGTCTTCGGTTTCCAGGCGGGCGTCGCCCCAGTCCACCCAGTTGGGATTGATGGCCTCGCCGCGCTCGGCCCAGTCCCAGTTGATGTAGTTGAACTGCTTCAGGTTCGGCGTAGCGGCCATCCAGCGGAAAAACGGCTCGAACCAGCGATCCCAGGCCGCCGGTGATTGCGCGCCTTCGCCCCGGGGCGTGGTTTCGCCGAGCATCAGAGGCTTCTGGCGCGCCTCGGCGGCGGCGGCGAACAGAGCCAGATCGGGGTCGTCGAAGTGACGTGCCGCGAAGATGTCGATGCCATACCAGTCCACGAATTCGTCACCGGGGTAGAATTCCTCGAAGTCGCGGGTTCCGTCCATGGCCGCGCACCAGACCGTCGCGACTTCGAGTTCGGGCTCCGCTTCGCGGATGGCGGCCGTGACGCGCCGGAAGGCCTCTTTGTATGGCTCCGGCCGGTAGCCATTCCAGGACCGGCCATTGAATTCATACCCAATCCGCAGATAGACGGGAACGGCGAGCCGCCGGAGGCCGTCCACGAGAGCTTGAATCTGGGAGTCAAACTCGCCGGCGGCGACGCGGTCTTCGTAGGCGGTTCCGGGTTCGGGATCAGCGGTCATCGAGAGACCGATCTGCAGCGCCGTGAAGGTGGACAGCGGGAGCGCCATCCGCCGCCGCAGATCGTCCGCCCAGCCGGGACGAAGATCCTTCAGGGAGATGTAAGCCATGTAGATGACCGGCCGTCCGGATTCCGGCATCACGTCCGAGTAACGGGCGAAGGCGCCGGGATCCTGTCCGGCGCCGTGCTGGATGATGCCCCGGGGTTCCAGGCGGGCGCCGTAATCGGCGCGGGGCTTGAACTCGATCTGTGCGGAAGCCGAAGCGGCGGCGGCAAACGCGGCCAGGCAGAACCAGTGGCGAACTTTCATTCGTCCCTCCATGCCGTCAATTGCGAAGACGGCCGGGGATTTGCACCAGCAGTGGCGATTATTTCGTGCCCGCGACCAGACTTTCGAGCCGGCGGCGGCGGGGTGAATCCGGGCGCAGGAGGGCGCCGTAGACTTCCATCGCCTCGCCCGCCAGCGCGGCCGCGCGGGCGGGATCGGTGGCGGCGGCGCACTCGGCGCGGTAAAAGAGGCGGTTTCCCTGCCAGTCCCTCGGAATCCGGCCGCCCGTGAGTGAGTCCACTTCCCGGTACAGGGCCTCGGCCTCGGGGCATGCCTTCGCGCGGGCCATGACTTCGGCTGCGTCGGCGAACAGCATCCAGCGGGCGGCGCCATGCCGTTGGGGATCGATGCGCGCGACGGCGGCGCGGGCGCGCGTCACGGCGGCCTCACGGCGGCCAAGATCGGCCTGCTGACCGGCCGCCATGAACTCGAGTCGAAGCTCTTCAAAGGGGGTTACGATGCCCGGCGCCATGGCGACGGCCTGCTCGAAGGCCGCGAGAGCGTGTTCATGACGGCCGGCATTCGACTCCACCTGTCCGAGCACGCGCCGGAGGGCGACGCGCAGATAGCGGCCATCCTCGTGGGAGCCGGCTTCGCGAATACCGGCCTCGGCGGCGGCGCGGGCCTCGTCGAAGCGGCGAAGCCGGGCGAGTTCGATCGCGAGTGAGTTGTTCAGGGATGCGCGAGTGACGGCGGGAGCCAGTGACGCGTCACCGGGGCGCAGCGCGGCGGCGCGGCGGATCGCGGTTTCCAGCAGGCGCACGGCTCCCTCCGGATCGGATTCGCAGCGTGACTTCGCGGCCGCGCGCGCCCACAGGTAACCCGATTCGACGAGTGGCTTGAATTGGCCGCCGTGGCGGGCCCACAGCGTGTCGGCTTCGCCGTACAGCAGCAGGGCGTCATCGCAGCGGCCGAGCCGGATGAGGGTTTCCGCGAGGGTCCGCCGGGTGGTGAGCCGCGCCTCGGGATGCTGGCTGCCGTCGGCGCGGCGGAGGGCCGCGCGCGCCATCCGCTCGGCCTGTTCGTCATTGCCGGACTCGCGGACGAAGTAGGCGAAGTCGCTCTGCAGCAGCGCCGCGACATCCTCGGGGAGCGCGGCGCCGGCTTCAATTCGTTCGTGTGCGCGTTCGACCATCTCGTGCACGGTCATCCGGGGCCGCCCGCTGGCGGCGGTGGCCGAGGAATCGATCATCCCCCGCAGAAACCCGGCGATCGCCGCACCGCGCCGGGCCTCGCGCAACTGAAGTTGCTGTTGATGGAAGGCAGCGGCGCCGAGTGCCGAGATGGCGAACACCGCGACCGTGGCGCACGCGACGGCGATCCGATGGCGCTTGAGGAAGCGCTGCAGGCGATAGACCGGGGTGGGCCGGCGGGCGCGCACGGGAAGGTGATCCAGCCAGGCTCGCAAGTCGTCGGCGAACTCCGCCGCGCTCCGGTAGCGCTCCGCCGGACTGAAGCGGAGGGACTTCAGGAGCACGGCTTCGAGGTCCGGATCGGCTGGATAGCCGGCGGGGCCGGTGTCGGTCATGGCGCGCTCGGCGAGGACCGCGAGCGAGGATCCGCCGGCGGTCTGGCCGGTCAGCAAATGCCGCAGGGTGAGCCCGGCGCTGTAGATGTCCGAGGCGGTGGACGCCGGTTCGTTGCGAAGCTGCTCGGGACTCGCGTAGCTGGGCGTGAACTGATTGGTCCGGGTGGCCAGGCCGTCGTCGTCGAGTAACTTGGCGGTGCCGAAATCGATGAGCCGGACCGTTCCGGCGCGGTCCACGATGATATTGGAAGGCTTGACGTCGAGGTGGACGACAAGGCTCTGGTGGGCGGCATGGAGGGCGTCGAGGACACGTGCCATGAGCCGGACGCGTTCGCGAAGGGGAAGACTGGCGGCGAAACGGTCAAGAGGCAGGCCGTCGATCCATTCCATCGCAAGGAAGGCGCGCCCGAGCGGGTCGATTCCAGCGTCGAGGAAGCCGACGATGGCGGGGTGGTTCAGTCCGGCCAGAATGCGCTGCTCGCGGGTGAAACGTTCAACTCCGGCTGCCGTCACGACGGGATCGCGGAGCACTTTGAGAGCGACTTCCTGGGTGACGCCCGCGACGTCGCGAATCGCCCTGTACACGGTGCCGCGGCCTCCGGAATCCACAGTTTCGAGAATCCGGTAGGCGCCAATTGTCTCGGGCGGCGGAGCAATGGCCAGCAGAGCGGCGGCTTTCCGGTTGGCTTCGGCTTCCGCATCAAGGGCGGAGAGCAGTTCGAGGGCGCCGGAGCGCAATTCCGGGTCCGGTTCGGCGGACTCGAGCCAGGCGCACCTCTCCTGGACGGGTTTGGCCTCGGCGGTTTCAGCCAGGTCCTGGATGCGCCGCCAGCGGGCCTCCGGGGTCATCATGCGTCCGCTCAGTTTACCTCACGCCGGTGGTGCTATTGCCTGGCCGGCGCCCTTTCCGAGGGATATTGCGAAACCGTGGGAGGAACTGTGTCAGAGTGCCTAATCCGGCGCTTCTGTCCGGGCTCGCGGCGGCTTCGGACTTGCCGGGACTCGGGTTTTTGTTTTGTTGGGGTTGCTGGGTTCGTTCCCCGAATTTTGGGAGCCAGGTCGTTGGGGCAGGTCCGAGGGGCGATCCACAGGATGATGAGCTTGCCGGGTTTGCCGAGTTTGGGGTGCCTGGGGCGGCGGAGGGTAAGCCGCTCTCCAGGTATACTTTCGCGCGATGGCATAATGCCCGGGGGGGGCGCGGCATCGTCGCCCCTTCAAGCGAGCTTGAGCGGAGGACCATTTTCATTACGCCGATTGCTCGACGAAGCGGGCGCGGACCGAATTTTAATCCTCCTGCCACGTAGCGGCCCACAAATGTTCTTCGTCCATGGGCGCGGAGGCGTAACGTGCCCGTCATCAACGGCCTACGCGGCGGAGGCGCACGTGGATGGCGCGGGCGAAAGAGTCCGGGTGCTGGGGACGGCGATGCGGTGGACGTGGCCGGGCATTCAGGTTGGCGACGACGTGGTGACGGGAGTCGTCTCTGAGGAGTTGGAAGCAGCGACGGTCGTCTTCGGCACGGGCGGATGCTGTTTAGTGGTAGTGGCCGCGTTAGGTGATGTGGTGAGGGATGCCTGGGAGGACCAGGCGCGGGTGGCGTGGCAAACGAGTATGGTGAGGAATTCCGTCGAAAAACTCTCAGGGGTATGCCGGAATTGCAGGGAGGTACCCCCCTCAAATATGAGGGGTAAGGGAGGAACCGGGGTCTTTGACCCCATCGGCCGACCCCATCGGCGCCCCATCGGCCCCACATGCAGCCGGGGTCGACGTCGTAGTAGTCATAGTAGGTTTCGACGGAATGATAGACCTGAACGGTTTAGGTGACGTCCTCCAAGGCATAGGGACCATTCGTGCAGGCGCCCGCGCCGGCGACGGGGCAGTACCACCAGGCGTAGGAGCGCCGATCCACGGTTGGTTAGCGTTCCAGTTCCACGGAGAACGTATTGGCGGAAATGACTTCACCAGAGATGTTGTGTGCCCTGATGAAGTACCGGTCATCATCGAGTGTCGTTTCCCAACAGACGACGACATAGTCGATCCGGCTTGCGCTTTCTGGTGACCTTTCCGCCGACCCAGGAAGGTCCGCGGCCACACGGACGCGGATGGATTCGCCCGGCAGCAATCGGATCCGGGCATCGGGCCGGCTGCTCGCTCCCCGCAAGGACGCTACGATTATCTGGTCAAGGTTTCCGATCAATCCAGCACCGGGAGGGCGCAACGCGAAGAAGAACGTTCTCCTTCCCGTTTCTCCCTGCTGGAATACCGTCAGATCGGTTCGAGACGATGGCAGATCGAATGGCACCTTCCCCACATTGCGGATCAGGAGTTCCAGAGCAATGGGTTCGCCAGACCTCCAAGCCACCGATTGGGGCGGGCAGATGCGCACTTCGAGGGGCAACCGGTACCGGGGCGGCTGCCTGTCATCACTACCCGCGATTCCACCAGCAGCGAAACCGGGGACAGGAAAGTAGTCGCCCTTCACGGGTGGCGGCGGGATGGAGAGGTCCAGGAACTTGCTGCTACTGCAATCCTGTGCCATGACGGAGGAATGGAATGCCGCGAAGGCGAGAAGAAATCTGAAACTCCAGGGGAGTCGGCGAAACTCACGGGCACGGAGTATAGGGAGCATAGTTTATGTTTCCCAGCGGGGAGTTCAATTCATTATGATTGACGGGGTAGGGTTCCATCGCGGTGAGGGCGGCGATCACGTTGAATCTGCTCGTCACCCCGGACTGCGTTTCATCAGTAAATGCAATCAGGCTGACGCCAGGCGCCGCCACTCTCGCCTCGATGAACAGTCCTGGGTTGAAATTGTGATTGTTTATCGGGCTCTCTGCATCAATTGACCAGCCTGTCGAATTCCTGCGGAGAGCCGCACTGTCCCCAAAACCCGTCCCTGAAACTCCGCGTCTCCCGGCTCCGATGCCCGGGCCGGTTGCCGGGGGAGCTTTCCGCTTGACAGTGCCGATTCCGTCACCGTAAGCTAAGAATTCTTAGTATGGGACGCAAGCCGAAGAAGAACGATTCGCTGCCGGGTTCGCTGGACATGCTGATTCTGCGGACGCTGTCGCTGCGCGACTTGCATGGTTATGGGATTGTTCAGTTTATTCAGCAATCATCGGGCAATGAGCTGCTGGTTGAGGAGGGTTCACTGTATCCGGCCTTGCAGCGGTTGGAGCTGAACGGCTGGATCGAAGGGGAGTGGGGGGTGACGTCGAATAACCGGCGGGCGAGGATCTACAAAATCACGCCTGCGGGGCGCAATCAACTCGCCGTCGAAACCCAGAAGTACGCCAGGCTGACGCTGGCGATCGCACACGTCATGGGAGCGGAGTAGGGGAGATGTGGCGGCGGCTGCGGTATTGGATGGAGAGCGAGCGGCGCGGGGAATCGCTGCGCGAGGAGATGGAACTCCATCTGGCGGAGAAGGCGGAGGAACTCGAAGCGGACGGGATGCCGGCGGAGCGCGCGCGGGCGGAAGCGCGGCGGCGATTCGGCAATGCGGGGCTGAAGCAGGAAGAGTCGAGGGAGGTCTGGGTAACCCGGTTTTTATCGGAATTTGTTCAGGATTTCCGTTATGGCGTCCGGACCCTGATCGCCAACAAGGGGTTCAGCGCGCTGGCGGTGCTGTCGCTGGCGCTGGGGATTGGCGCGAATACGACGATTTACAGCTTCATGGAGTCGATTCTGTTGCGATCGCTGCCGGTGGGTGATCCGGGGTCGCTGGTGGTGTTGAACTGGCAGAGCCCGCCGCCGCAGAACGCCAACAAGGAATGGGTCCATGTGATGCACGGATTGCAGGGCAGGGGGTGGCCGATCGAGAAGGGCATGATGATGAGCGGGATGTTTCCGTACGGGGCATTCGAGATGTTTCGCGAGGAGAATCCGGTATTTTCGACGGTATTTGGCTATTTCGATGGCTTGAACCGGAACCTGGTGGTCCGCGGGCATGCCCGGAGCGCCAGCACGGAGTTTGTGACGGGCGGGTATTTTCGCGGCCTCGGCGTGACACCGGCGGCGGGCCGGTTTGTCGACTTCGAAGACGACCGTCCGGGGGCGCCGCCGGTTGCGGTGCTCAGCTTTGCGGTCAGCCAGGAGCGGTTTGGGGAGGCGGCGAATGCGATCGGGGAGTCTGTACTCGTCGATAACGTGGCCTTCACGGTGATTGGGGTGACGCCGCCGGGGTTTTTTGGCGTGGACCCGGCTGCCGTGCCGGACGTGTACCTGCCCATGCGTGCGAATGTGCTGCTGGACGGCGAGACAGCGGCGAGCCGGTATCCGGATGGGAACTTCTACTGGATCGAAATGATGGGCCGGCTGCGTCCGGGCGTCACGATGGCGCAGGCGCAGGCGGCGCTGGCTCCGCGGTTCCATGAGTGGGTGGCGGCCACGGCGACGACGGAGGCCGAGCGGGCGCGGTTGCCCGCGCTGCGGTTGAATCCGGGCGCGGCCGGGCTGGGCGGATTGCGCCGGCAGTATGCCAAGCCGTTGTATGTATTGCTGCTGATGGTGGGTCTGATTCTGGCGATTGCGTGCGCGAACATCGCGAATCTGATGTTGGGGCGGGCCGCGGCGCGACGCCGGGAGATGGCCGTCAGGCTGAGCCTGGGAGCGGGCCGGTTCCGGGTGGTGCGGCAGTTGCTGACCGAGAGCGTGGTGCTTGCGTCGATGGGGGGAGCGCTGGGCGTTCTGTTCGCGGTGTGGGGCGTGCGCGCGCTGACGCTTCTCTTTTCGAGGGGGCGGGAGGAATTCACGCTGCACGCGGAACTGAACTGGTATGTGCTGGGTGCGACGGCGGGGTTGTCGGTGCTGTGCGGCGTGTTCTTCGGACTCGTTCCCGCGCTGCAATCGACGCGTCCGGACGTGATGTCCGCGCTCAAGAATGGCCGCGGAGGCGGATCGCGGCACCGGGCGCAGAACATACTGGTGGTGGCCCAGATCGCGATGTCGTTTCTGATCCTGGCCGCGGCGGGACTTTTCGTCCAGACCCTGAATAATCTGCATTCCGTCCAATTGGGGTATGCGCGCGACAACATCCTGCTGTTCACGGTGAATGCGCGTCGGGCGGGTCATCGTGATTCGGAACTCACGACCTTCTACGAAAGCCTGCGCAAGCGTCTCGAAGCGGTCCCCGGCGTGCGGAGTGCGACGCATTCGCAATCCTCGATCACCAATGCAGGCTTCACCGGGCAGGCGATCCGGGGGCCGATGCAGATCGATGGGGTGACCATCGAGGACGCGCGCGTTCTGGGCACCGGGCCGCGGTTTCAGACGACGATGCAGATACCGGTTCTGGCCGGGCGTGAGATCGACGAACGTGACGAGTCGGGTTCACGGCCGGTGGCCGTGATCAGCGAACGGCTGGCGCGAAAGTACTTCGCACGTGAAAATCCGGTGGGCAGGCGGATCACGCTTCCGGAGGAGAATCGGGAACTTGAGATTGTTGGCGTGTCGGCGAACCTGCGATACGGGAGTCCGAAGAACGAGGAGAGCCCGATGACCGTTCTTGTCGCGGTCAGCCAGTTTCCATCGGACCGGGTGACCTACGCGCTGCGGACCACGGGTGATCCGCTGCAATATGCCGGGGATGTGCGGGAGATCGTGCGGGAGGCCGATGCGTCGATTCCCGTGACCAACGTGGCCACGCAGGCGGCGGAGATCGACCGGACGATCAACCGGGAAATCACGTTCGCGAAGCTATGCACGGGATTTGCGATTCTCGCGCTTCTGACGGCGTGCGTGGGTCTTTACGGGACGATGTCGTATAGTGTCACGCGGCAGTTCAGCGAGATTGGCATCCGGATGGCTTTGGGCGCGCCACGCGGAGCGGTGGTGTGGATGGTGTTGCGGCGGGTCCTGCTACTGGCGGCGGCGGGACTCGCCATCAGCGTGCCGGTGGCCTTGGGTGCATTCAAGTTCGTGCAGTCGTTCCTGTTCGGAACGCGGCCGAATGATCCGGCGACGCTGGCGCTGGCGGGCGCCGTGCTTCTGAGCGCGGCAATCGTGGCCGGGTACGTGCCGGCGAGGCGGGCGTCCCGGATTGATCCGCTGGTGGCATTGCGGCACGAGTAGGGCTGAGACCGGCGTGAGGATGAGAATCGATTTCATTCTTGCGGGTGGCGCGGCGGGCACCATGGCTAAGGAAGTCCCCGAATTTTCAGGGGATTGTATTGAGGAAAGGTGATGTGATGGGTTGGAGGTCCGGTCCGTGAGTTCGGGGGCAACGCCCATCTGCCCCATCGGCGATGTTAGCGTTCGATCTCACGGCGAAGCTCGGGAGACACATAATCAACAAATATATTCCCGCCGTGTACCTTGGTGGTCCTGATATACTGATTGTTTTCCAAGACGAACAGCGCGTGTTCGATTAGCCGAGGCGGCAAATCGGATTTCTTCATCATCTCGTGGCTACTACCGTCCCGATCTCTAATGATCATTAGCGCGACACTCTCGAGCGCGCGCGTGTAGTCAGGATGGGAGATGGCGAACTGGTTGAAGCCCCACTCGGTGACAGTCATGCTGCAAATGTGCTTCGGACCCATCGTCCAGTGGACCTTGGCGAAGTCACGGTTGTGGAGAACCTCTTGCGTTTCGACAACATTCTCCGTCGAGATCCCGAGCGCACCCGTCGCTTCGGCCAACCATTCTCTGTCGATCAGCAAAAAAGGGACTTCAAAGGTCCTGTTACAGCAGAGCGCGAAGATGATGGCGTCAATCTTCGATAACCCCGCCAGTTCTGGAGCCTCGCTTTGGGTGTACGGCGGTGGCTCCCCGAGGGACGGCTTTTCGTACTGCCCGAAGATGCTGTTCAAAATACGTTCAAACTCTACATCGAAGCTGCTGGGGTCAGCGATATCCTGCCATGCCGTGTGTTTCAAGCATTCAGGAACATCACAAGAATCCAGACGAATCGGGATTAGTTTTAACTTCTCAGTGATCTTTTTGACCATGCCCGCATTTAGTTCTTCCCGCACCCAAGGTTTGTCGATGCTGTGGCGGGACAGTACAACGATCATCGCCTGTGAGTTCTTCAAGCCTTCATTGAAAATCTTGTCGATGAGACTGTCGCCTGGATTGATCTCCCAAGCATCCATCCATGCGTCCACGCCGCTGCCACGAAGCCTTGTCGCAAGGGGCACGACGAAGCGCTGCTTGTCCTCGCTCGCGTGGCTGATGAGCACCTGTGGTGCGGTTCGCTGACGGCTATTGTCCATGTAGCTGCCTCAGAGTCTATCTTCTCAGGTTTCTTCGGGTCAATATCAATGGAATTGGTCCAAATACCGCTAGGTCAGCGGCGCGACCTGAGCCCGCTCCTCACCACCCAGGTGATTTGTCATATCAATCTCCGGGTGTGCGTGAGTTCAGAGGAGGACAGGCGAACCTGGTTCTGAATTGAATCCAGTCGTGAGGAGCACGGGGATGGAGTATCTTGGCAGCATGAAGCGCCCCCAGACCAACTCCCGGTACAGGGCGAAGTTGCACGTGAACTTGAAAGGCGATGTGCCACTTCATTTCGCGGGCGAGGTGAAGGCTCCAATGGTGCGATTGCTCGTCCAGTTCAACGGCACATTTCGTTCAGTCTGCAAGCTACTTCTGCCTCGGAGCGACCTTAGTTTCGCGATTGTTCCCTACTCCGAAGAGAACCGATATGCGTACCGCCTAAGTACTTTGGGTCCGGGAGAAATCGAGAAAAAGATTCGTTGCGAATCCCGGGACTTCGCTTCGGTGCCGAAGATGAGCTTTCACGCGTCCGGTCGAGTACACTTGTCTGTCGGCTCAGACCGTGTAGGAGCGGTTGACATTCCCCGGCTGACCGATTGGCGCGGCGAGCATATTGCCACGGTTGACATAGATGACCTTTCGCTCCTGCCAGTGCATACGCGTGAACTGAAACGGGCTGGGGATACGCTTGATCAACCGATTCGATTCGCCGACGATATAAAAGCTGGTCGGTTTGTATTCTGCGTAAATGCCAAAGAGCCCACATTTTCTCAACCTTGCCTTCTGGTCTTTGAAGTTTCCGACGGGTCGGGCAACATCGGCCTATATATGGGAATCGCACCGAAGCATCAGCCCCTCCGTTCATCAACTGGGATCACTGTCCTCGGCGGCTGGAACCCAGGCGGCTGTGAACCAAGCCACGAGGTGAACCTGCTAGCCCTCCGCACGATTTGACTTCCGCACCGGTCTGCCCGACTTCGGCCTACTGCAAGGTGTGGGGAGATCGTCCTCAATCCACTCTCCTGGCTCAATGGTGTGGGCTGATGGGCTTAGTTGCGAGGAAGGGTAGTAGGACTTGGGTGGGGGCTGCGTGTGGCAGCATGAAACGGAGGGGTGAACGCCCTGGAGAGAAGGGGAGTGTGTATGCCGGAAGAGATCATTGAGCGGATCGAGACGGCGCAGGTGGCTCCGCGTTGGGGGTTGCTGCGCGTGCGGACATCCGGGGGGCTGGAGGGCTTCGGAGAGTTCACGGTGGAGGGGCAGTTGGATGCGAGCGAGGCGCTGGTGCATGAACTGGGCGAGTATTTCGTGGGGCAGCCCGCGGGGGCGTTGAAGCGGCTGGTGCGCCGGGCGTTTGACACGAGTTTTTATCATGGCGGGGTGCATTTCATGAGCGCGCTGGGGGGGATTGAGACGGCGCTGTGGGACATTGCGGGGAAGGCCGCGGGCCGGCCGGTTTATGACTTGCTGGGCGGGGCGGTGCGGGACCGGATCAAGGTGTACCGGTGGGCTGGCGGCAACAACAATGCGCCAGAGGCGGCGGCGGAAGAGGCGGCGCGGGTGGTGGCGGAAGGTGCGCGGGCGATCAAGATGAACGCCTGTCCGCCGCTGGCGGCGATTGACACGTATGGAGGCATCCGCGCGGCGGTGGCGCGGGCGCGGGCGGTGCGCGAGGCGGTCGGGCCGGAGGTGGAGATCGGCTTCGATTTTCACGGGCGCGCGAATGTGCCGATGGCGCGGCGCCTGGCGAAGGAACTGGAGTGTGTGGATCCGCTGTTTTATGAAGAGCCGGTGCGGCCGGATTACAACCGCTGGTTGCCCGAGATCGCCGGCATCACGCACATTCCGATCGCAACGGGCGAGCGGATGACGACCGTCGCCGAATTCAGCGATGTCATCGCGGCCAAGGGTGCGCACATATTGCAGCCCGACCTGGTGCATGTCGGCGGCATCGGATTCACGGCGGAAATCGCGGCGCTGGCGGAGGCGAACGGGTTGGCGATTGCGCCCCATTGTCCGCTGTCTCCGGTGGCGTTCCTGGGGTGCATGCACGCGGTGGTGGGATCGCGGGCGGCGTGGATTCTGGAGTGGTCGAAGGGGATTCACTACAACGCGCACGGGGCGAAGGGCGAGGGGGATCCGTGGCTGCGGTACGTGGACCGGCGGGACTGGGCGCTGTTCGAACTGGACGAAGGCGGGCACCTGGCGCTGCCGCCGGGGCCGGGTCTGGGAGTCCGGATCGACTGGGAAGAGGTGCAGAAGGCGGCCGCCGAGGGGGTGACGTGGCGCGATCAGGCGATGGACCTGCCGGACGGACTGCGGGCGAACTGGTAACGGCGCGATGGAGTTCGTCGAACAACTGAAGTCGCAGATCGACATCGTTCAGGTGATCGGCGAGAGTGTGCGTCTGCGCCGGGTGGGCGCGGGACCGCGGTACACGGGTCTGTGCCCGTTCCACAACGAGAAGACGCCGTCGTTTTCGGTGCACGCGCAGCACCAGTTCTACAAGTGTTTCGGCTGCGGCGCGGGCGGCGATGTGATCAAGTTCGTGATGGAGATCGACAGCCTGCCCTTCTGGGAGGCGGTCAAATACCTGGCCGAGCGGCACGGGATTCCACTGCCGAAACGGAGCGAGGCGGCGGACGAGGAGACCCGCCGGCGGGGTGTGTTGTACGAGATGCACGAACTGGCGCTGGAGCATTTCCGGCAGACCCTGTTCGGACCCGGGGGTGAGGAGGCGCGCGGGTACCTGCAGCGGCGGGGGGTGACGCGGGAGGTGGCGGAGGAGTTCGGGCTGGGTTTGAGTGAACGCGGGGGGCAGGCGCTGACGCGCCTGTTGCAGCGCCGGAATTATGCGCCCGCCGATCTGGAAGCGAGCGGACTGGTGCTGCTGCGCAATGACGGTTCGGGGTTTTTCGACCGGTTCCGGTACCGGTTGATGTTCCCGATCCACTCGGAGATGGGGAAGGTGATCGGCTTCGGCGGGCGGGCGCTGGCGGAGGGGGATGAACCGAAATATCTGAATTCGTCCGAGACGCCGATTTACCGCAAGAGTCATGTGCTTTATAACCTCAATCGTGCGCGGAAAGTGGTTCAGGAGGCGGGTTATGGGGTGCTGGTGGAGGGGTACATGGACGTGATCGGGGTGTACGCGGCGGGGGTCAGAAATGTGGTGGCGACGTGCGGGACGGCTTTGACGGCGGCTCAGGTTCGCTGCCTGAAGCGACATGCCGCGTCGGTGGTGGTCAATTTCGATCCGGACAACGCGGGAGCGCAGGCGACGGAGCGATCGAGCCAGGTGCTGCTGGAGGAGGGGGTCAGGCTGAAGGTGCTGCAGTTGTCGGGCGGACTGGACCCGGACGAGTACATCAAGGCGCACGGGGCGGCGACGTATCTTCAGGCATTGGAGGGGGCCCGGGGGTACTTTCACTGGCTGGCGGACCGGGCGCGGGGCCGGTTCGACACGAAGACGCCCGAAGGCAAGGTGGCGGTGTTCCAGTTTCTGCTGCCGGCGATTCACCGGATGCCGGAGAAGATTGACCGGCTCAGCGTGGCGAACGATCTGGCGGAATATATGGGCATTGGGCAAGGGATGGTGCTGGACGAATTCCGGAAGGCGGCGGCGGAACGGCGGGAGCAGAAGAACCGGGCCAGGGAGGACAATGTCCTGGACCCGAACGAGGTTCTGTTGTTGCATGCGCTGATGAGCAGTGCGGAGGCGCGGGCGGAACTGGCGCCGGCGCTGCGAACGATGGAGGGGGTGAGGCGGTTCCGGAGCGCGCGGGTATTCGAGACGATCCTGCGTCTGGCGGAGTCCGGGGCGGAGGTGACGCTGAGCGCGGTGGAGGCGCGCCTGGATGAATCGGGGCGCGCCCTGTTGCTCGGGGTGCTTCTTGACGATGAATTGTTGCGTGAAGGGGTTTCGATGGAGCAGGCCTCGGCCTGTCTGCGGCGGATGAGCGCTGGAGAGCACCGGCTGGGGCGTGATCATCTGCGGCATTTGATCCGGGATGCCGAGCGCGCGGGTCAGATGGAGGAGGCATTGCGGCTGATGAGCGAACTGCAAGAATTGGAGCGCGAAGGATGATGCAATTTGGGGGGAACGACACCGCCGTTTGGGTGTTGTACCATGAGGGAATTCAAGCAGCACCCAGGGGTGCTACGGTGAGGGTCCCGTGGCCGCGGAAGATCACGATAGCCGATTCCAGAAACTGATCGAACTGGGGAAGGTCAAAGGGTACGTCCTTTACGATGACGTAACCGATGTTCTGCCCGAGGAGATGAGTACGGGTCCCGAACTGGACGACCTGCTGTCCGGTCTGGATGCCGCGGGGATTGATCTGCTCGATGAGCCGCGCCTGACGGTGCGTGCGCGCAGCGACGGGGATGACAGCGGGGACGACGCCGCGGCCGAGGTGGCGGAGAAGACGAACGACCCGGTCCGGATGTATCTGCGCGAGATGGGCACGGTGGCCCTGTTGACGCGCGATGGGGAGATCGACCTGGCGCAGCAGATCGAGCACGGGCAGAGGATGGTGCTGCGGACTTTGTCGCGGTCGCCGCTCGTCATCCGGGAATCGATCCGGATTGCGGCGGAGGCGGAAGAGGACACCCTGAATCTGCGCGAGGTGCTGGCGCAGCCCGACCTGTTGACCTCGGATGAGGAACTGGCGGTGTTCCGCAACGAGTATCTGAACGCGATGGAGGAGATCGGCAAGCATTACCGCAAGCTCCAGCAGTTGCGGTTGAAATTGCTCGCGACGCCGCGGACGACGAAGCCGAAGCAGTACCGGGCGATTCGCTGGCAGGTGGCTCGTGCGATCATCCGGATTTCCCAACTGTTCCGGGCCGTGGAATTGAGCAGTTCGATGCTGCGAAGACTGGCGAGCCGGCTTCGCTCGGCCGTGGACGAGTTCCGCGCGCTGGAGCGCGAGATCGCCCGCTTGCAGCGGCAGTTGGAGGACCAGTCGACCAAGGGCGCGGCGGCGGCGCGCGAGGTGAGGAAGGAAGCGCGGGCGCTGAACCAGCGCCTGCTGGACCTCGAGCAGACGTACGGAGCGACCGCGAACGAACTGCGCCGGTCGCTGGGGCGGGTGGACGCGGGGGAGAGCGAAGCCGACGCGGCGAAGAAACAGTTGATCGAAGCCAACCTGCGGCTGGTGGTTTCGATCGCGAAGCGGTACACGAACCGGGGTTTGCAATTCCTGGATTTGATTCAGGAGGGCAATATCGGGTTGATGAAGGCGGTGGACAAGTTCGACTACCGGCGCGGATACAAGTTCTCGACGTACGCGACGTGGTGGGTCCGGCAGGCGATCACGCGGGCGATCGCGGACCAGGCGCGGACGATCCGGATTCCGGTGCACATGATCGAGACGATCAACAAGATGGTCCGGACACAGAGGTCGTTGCAGCAGGAATTGGGGCGGGAGCCGACGACCGAGGAACTGGCGCGCAAGCTGGAACTGTCGGTTCCGAAGGTGCGGAAGGTGCTGCGGATCGCGCAGGAGCCGATTTCGCTGGAGACGCCGGTGGGCGAAGAGGAAGAGTCGCATCTGGGCGATTTCATTGTGGACAAGCGGGTGGTGTCGCCATCGGAGGCGGTGATCAATCTGAATCTGCGGGAGCAGACGGCGGAGGTCCTGAAGACGCTGAGCCCGCGCGAGGAAAAGATCATCAAGATGCGCTTCGGGCTGCAGGATGGCAGCGAGCACACGCTGGAAGAAGTGGGGCAGCACTTTGCGGTGACGCGGGAGCGGATCCGGCAGATCGAGGCGAAGGCGCTGCGCAAGCTGCGGCATCCGAGCCGGAGCCACCGCTTGCGGGCGTTTCTGGAACAGGGTCCTCAGGAATAACCGCTCAGAAATCCTGAATTTCCGAGGGGACGAGGTGGTCCCAGGCCGATCCGGCGGCACGCTGGAGGCGCGCGGCGGTAGAGGAAACGCTCTCCCAGGCGGGCGGCAGATGGAGGGCATGAATTCGCGGCGCGAGTTCGGCCGGAGGCTGGAAGGGGCCGCCGCGGGGGGCGACAAGCAGTTCAAACTCGTCGAGTTGCCGGGCGATGGGGGGGAGGCCGGGGCCATAGTCCCAATTCACGATCCGTTCGGCGGCATCGCGGCCGCAGACGAGCAGGATGCGCGAGGCGCCGGTGGCGGCGCGGGCTTCGCGGGCGATGTCGAGGAAGAGTCCACCCTCGGTCGCTGCGGCGGAAAGGCCGGGGCGGGACCCGCAAAGAGCGCGAAGCCAGGCGGCGCGCTGGTCAAAAGAAGGGCCGTCGAAGCTCTTGTGGGGCATGGCGCGGGCGATGACGAGCGCCACTTCGGGGGCGAATTCGAGGGCGGCCTCGGCCATGGCGAGATGCGCGCGCGTGGGAGGATTCCAGGCGCCGGGGAACAGGGCGAGCGTGCCGCCGCGGGCGTCGCCGCGCCAGAGGAATTCCATGCCATTATCGTAAGCGACATGAAGATTGTGAAGGTGGAAGCCCAGGCGATTTCGATTCCGCTGCCCACGCCGGTGGCGGACGCGGTGAGGCTGATCACGCACCGTGATCACCTGCTCGTGAAGGTGGAGACAGACGAAGGCGTGAGCGGAATGGGCTTCGCGCTGGGGTATGACTCGTCGGTGGCGATGATGGCGTTGATCGACGCGATCTACCGGCCCATTCTGGTGGGGGCGGACGCGTTCGCGACGGAGCATTTGTGGGCGGAGATGTACCGGCAGTCGATTCAGGCGGGGCGGCGCGGGGCGGCGTTGCGGGCGATCAGCGCGATCGATCTGGCGTTGTGGGACCTGCGCGGGAAGGCGCTGGGGCGGCCGGTGATGGAGTTGCTGGGGGTGTATCAGACGCGGCGGCGGTGTTATGCGACGGGCGGGTACTACCGGGACGGGCAGACGGTGGAGGATCTGGTGAAGGAGGCGGGCGGGGTGTTCGAGCAGGGGTTTACGGCGATCAAGCTGAAGGTGGGGAAGTTGAGCGCGGCGGAGGACGCGGCGCGGGTGGGGGCGGTCCGGCGGGCGTTCGGGGACGGGGTGGACATCCTGCTGGACGCCAACGGCGGCTGGAAGAGCGCGCCGGAGGCGATCGGGGCGTTGCGGAGGCTGGAGGAGTTCGCGCCGTACTGGATTGAAGAGCCGGTGCGGGCGGACAATCTGCGGGCGATGGCGGCGATCGCGGAGGCCGTGGACATTCCGGTGGCGACGGGGGAACTGGAAGCGACGCGGTGGGCGTTCGCGGAACTGGTGGAGCGGAAAGCGGCGGCGATCCTTCAGCCGGATGCGACGGTGTGCGGGGGGGCGAGCGAATGGCTGAAGATCGCGCACTACGCGGCAGCTTTGGACATTCCGGTGGCGCCGCACTATCACTGGGATTACCACACGCAGTTGTGCGCGGCGGTGCCGAATGCGATTTTCATTGAATATTTTCTGGCGTCGTCGGGCGTGAAGATGTTCGATTCGATCGTGGCGAACCCGCTGAAGCCGCGGGATGGGTGGATCGAACCGCGGCGGGAGCCGGGGTTCGGGATCGAGTTGATCGAAGAAGAAGTGGCGCGGTACAGGATTGCGTAACCCGGCAGCGGCGGGGACGCATCTGTAAGCTAGAGACTGAAAGCCAACCATGTTCACCTGGATCTGCCCGAAATGCGGCGGCGAAGTGCCGCCATCCTACTCTGAGTGTCCGCGCTGCGCGCAGGCTTCGGGACGGACGCCTTCGCCGCCCGTGCCGGCTTCGGCGCCCTTGCCGCCTTCGCCGCCCTTGCCGGCTTCGGCGCCCTTGCCGCCTT
>ERZ761609.1122-NODE-1122-length-25617-cov-6.281825_pt1 | contig 25617 bp, 24 predicted proteins | sample MGYA00511163_ERZ761609 | MGnify/ENA primary metagenome ERZ761609 (study PRJEB28899, sample SAMN02445070) | bioreactor sludge metagenome | biome: EBPR sludge | place: Australia: Brisbane, Thorneside Wastewater Treatment Plant | collected 2011-12-16 ... | reverse complement strand
CAGGATTCAAAGCCATGGAGCTGCGCCACAGGCTGGGCAGGCACGAAAGCGGCCAGCTGCACGCCCTCGGCCACGAGTGCGCCGTCATACATGGTGCTGGCGTTCTGGCAGAACACGGTGATGTTGGCGATCGAGCGCTTGGAGCTGTCGTTGGCAAGGCGCGTGATGAAGGCGTTGAGCTCGGTGTTGGCTGAGCCGCCATAAATGCGCTTGAAGAGCTTGCGCAGCTGATTGTGCGCGGCCATCAGATCCTTCTGGTAGGTCTGCACAAAGGCGTTGTAGCGCGGCGAAGCATTGCACGAGAGCGCAGCGACCATCAGTTCGGTCTGTACAACGCGCACCTGAAGGGCGTTTTCATCCTCGCCCTTCACGCAAGGCGGCGCCTTGGCGTGCGCGAGCGGCGCCAATGCGGAAAGCCCCAGCGCCAATGCGCCTGCGAGCAAAGATGATCCTTTCCGCGTTGAACGGATAAACGCCATGTGACCCACCCCTTATGACCTGTCTGCCCGGCGCTGCCCTTCGGCAGCTGTTCTTTTTTGGTGCGGATCCTTGCCCGCCCCATTTATGCCAAAGACCTTAGCAGAAACCGTGCCGAGTCCAATTGCCCTTGCGCAAGACAGTTCATTGAACAGAATCGGAACAGATTAACCTTGTGCAATGGGTGGTGGCGCGTTCCACCGGAAGTGCTAGAAGCCCAGCCCATGAGCGATACGCCGGAAACACCTGCCCACTCCGCCGAGCACCTGCCCCAGGTGCGGTTGAAAGAGGTCCGCATGGCCTATGTGCCGGACGAGGACCGGCTGCTCTTTACCTTCACGACGGGCGAGGACACGGAGCAGCGCTTCTGGCTGACGCGCAAGCTGACGCAGTCACTTTTGGGTGCAACCAGTGTGCAGCTGACGCGATCAACCGGCGCGCCCGCTTCCGGTGGCGAGGCATTGGCGCGTACGGTTCTCGAGTTTCAGGAGAGCGCCGCTCTGGCGCGGCAGGGCGTCAAGGCCGGCCAGGTCAACATTCCCGCGGGGCCTGATGGCCGCATCGAGGCCATGCTGGTGCGCCGCGGCGCGCTTCAGCCTCTGGTGCCCGAGGGCGGAGACGCGGCTGCGCCCAAGGCTTGGTCGCTGATCCTGGGAGACGGGCGCGGGCATGGCGCGCGCATGGTGCTGACGCGCGAGAACATGCTGCGCTTCCGCCACATGATCCAGAAGGCGGTTGCCAAGGCTGATTGGGGTCTTGTCAGCGCCGACGAGATTGCCGAGCCCGGCGCGCCGCCCGTTCTCAACTGAACGGTTAGGCATGCGTTGACCAAGTTTCTTCAGGCGGGCTTAACGGGGCGGGCCGCATGATGGGTGCATGCTCGGCGCATCCCCCCGATCCTCGCGCCCTGCACAGTGCCGTGCGGTGAGACGCTCCCCCCGTGATTCATGGCCGGCACGACGGCGGTTGCAGCTCCATTTCCCCCCAATGCCTGCATGTCGCGCCGGACCCCAAAGGTCCGGCCGCCGCCGGTTGCTTGATCGGGATTGATCAGGGAATGCGGTCAACCTTCAGCACGCGGCGCGGCTTCAGATAGAACGTCTCGGTGATCACGGACGGCTCTGATGTGAAGATGCCGTAGTCTGCCTCATAGGAATAGGTGACTTCCGCCATCACGACCGAGAGACCCGACGTGATGAGACCCGTGGGCAGCGTGACGGTCGAACCGGTGCCGCGCACTGATGTGCCCACCGCATCGCTCCAGTCAACCCGTGCGATGTTGCTGGAATCTGCTGTCAGACTGGTAATGCGAATGGTCGCGCGCGACGGATCGAACGGCGCCAGGATCGCATTCAGCGCCGTGAAGATGTCGGCCATCTCCGCATTCGAAATCTGTGTGTCCTGCGCCACAAGGTCGGCGGCGGTCGAGGCCACCTGCACCGCCTTGCGGTGGACGATGGCCATATTGGAAAGCTCGACGCCGCCCAGATAGAGCGTCACCATCACAGGCAGGATCAGCGCAAATTCAATAGCCGACACGCCGCGCACATCGCGGATGAAGCGGCGGATCGGCGTGAAGATGCGGTTCGCGCCTGTCTACGGCCCATCCCCGCCAGAAGCGCCCCGAAGGGCTCGTTGCGGAAGGCGGCGCTTGATTGCAGCAGGCGTTTGCCGCCCGACATGTTCTCCAGGAACGCGCCAAGGCCGGGCGTCATCACGTCCCAGGCATAGAAGACGCGGACCAGGACCACGTCGCCGGGCGCACCCGGACTGAACTGGAACGAACCGGCAAAATCACCATTGGCATCCAGCGGTGAGGAAAACGCCACATTGTTGAACTGGCTGAAAGTGCGAACGTCAATCTTCAGGCGGGCATCGCAGGCAAGAATGACGTTGATCTGATTGCAGACTTCCGTGCGGAACTGTTCTTCGGTAAAGCCGCCCGCCTGCACGCGGCCGGTGCGGATCATGCGGGACGTCTCCTGCACCGCATTGTCCAGCACGCCATTGGCGAAAAACACCGTCGTCGTTTCGATCAGGGCGAAGAGCAGGGCGCAGAAGGGCACGGCGACAAGCGAGAATTCGATGGCAGCCGCTGCTTCGCGGTCGCGGGTAAAGCGCGCAAGGAAACGCGCCAGACGGCGCGGCTTGCGGTGCTGACCTTCCGGGGTGCGCTTCTGCGCTCCACCGGCAGGATATGAAATGTGACCTGCACCCATACGCAACAACTCTCTTCTGCGTCCCCTTCTTGCGGGGCCATGCAGTCTTGAGCCGCAGGGCGGAAATTGGAAGCCGCTCAGCGGATTAAGCATCTACAGAGTCCTAACGCGCGGAAAGAAATTGCGCGGCGGCATTTACCGCAAGGCAACCACACTCGCGGGAAGTGAGCGCTTCATCTGCAGTTTACTGCAATCATTGCATGCTCTTCCGAGGGAAGGCATTTGCGGGTGAGGTTCTAATGCGCGGTCTCCTCAAAGGATTCCTTTCGCGCTTCATGCGAGCGACGGGCGCGAATGTGGCAGTCATGTTCGGGCTGTCGATCATTCCGATCATTGCGGCGGGCGGCACGGCACTCGACTTTTCGCGTGCGATGGCGGTGAAGTCGCGTCTTTCGAATGCGCTTGACGCCTCTGGCCTTGCGGTCGGCGCGTCCATCGGCACGTCGCAGGCGCAGATGCTTGACATCGCCACCAAATATTTCAACGCGAACTATCCCGAGGATGAGATCGGCGCGACGTCAAACCTGACCATTTCGGCGGTTGGAGACCAGATCACCATCTCTGCTTCGGCGCGCGTGGAGACGACACTGTTGGGCCTCGTCGGCATTGACTATATCGATGTCTCGACGTCGTCGACCATCGTGCGTGAATCCAAGGGCCTTGAAGTCGTGCTTGTTGCCGACAATACGGGTTCCATGGATGACAATGGCAAGATCGGTTCGCTGCGCCAGGCGGCGACCGATCTTGTGAACATCCTGTTTGGCGATCAGGCTGCGCCGACCAAGCTGCGCATGGGGATTGTTCCGTTCAGCCAGACAGTTCGCCTGAACCCCAGCACGGCTGTTTCGCGGGGCTGGATCGACACGACAGGCACATCCAGTGTTGCGCGGCTGAACTTCGATGGTGGCTATCACGCCTATACGATGTATCCACGGCTGCGCAATCAAAGCTGGCGTGGCTGTGTGGAGGCGCGGCCGGGCGGACTTGAAGAGCTTGATACCGCGCCGAGTTCGGGAGCGCCTGATACGCGCTGGGTGCCCTATTTCCACCCGGATGAGCCTGACAACAATGATGCGGCGGGTCAGCCGCGCTTTCCAAACACCTACATCTCCGACGGGCTTTCGCTCTCCACGGCGCCGCTGACGCGCCAGAGGAACAATGCAAAGTACGTCAACCGGAATACCAGCGGGCCGCATCGCGGCTGCAGCCTTACGGAAATCCTGCCGCTCACGAATGTGAAAGCAACGATCCTCTCCAAGATCACGGCGCTGACGGCAGACGGCTTTACCCATATCCCAATCGGATTGGCGTGGGGCTGGCGGGTGCTGTCGCCGACAGAGCCGTTCACCGAGGGCGTTTCGTTCAGCGACAATGACTGGAACAAGGCGCTCATTCTGCTTACCGACGGCCTCAACACGGTCGATGACCGGAACAACATGAATGGCTCGACCTATTCCGCGTGGGGCTACCTTTCCCAGATGCGCATGGGAACGGGCATCGATACGGAAGCCGAGGCTGTGACCGAGCAGAATGCGCAGACGGGCCGCATGTGCACGCGCATCAAGGATGCAGGCGTGCGCGTCTATACAATCCTTTTCATGATTTCGGATGCGACACTGGCCAATCTGTTCCGCACCTGCGCCAGCGAGCCCGGGCTTTACTTCAACTCGCCCACCACATCGCAGCTGCAGACCGTGTTCCGCGCCATTGCGCAGGACCTCTCGAACCTGCGCATCGCGCAGTAAAGGCCAACACAAGCAAAAGGGCCGCCCGTTGACGGGCGGCCCTGATGTTTTCAGACGGTCAGATCGGGCTTCTTACTTCGCCAGATTGATGACCGCGCGGCGGTTCTGCGGCTCACGCACGCCAGGGCCAGTCGGCACCAGCGGGTCAGAGAAGCCGCGGCCCGACGTCATGATCTTGTCGGCGGGAACGCCAAGGCTGACGAGCTCAGAGGCAACGGCAGCGGCGCGGCGCTCCGACAGGCCCTGATTGTACGAAGCCGAACCAACGGTGTCGGTGTGGCCGACCACGTCAATCGACACATAGCCCTGGGCCTGATAGGTCGCGGCGGCCTCCGCCACAACGGCCTGGGCTTCTGCCGACAGGTTCGACTTGTTGAAGTCGAAGAACACGATGTAGTTCTCGACGATCGGGGCATCCGGCGGCGGCGGCGGCGTATCATCAATGACGACGGCAGCAGGCGCCGCGCCGAAGAACATGCGCACACCGAGCATGACGGCATGCGCGTCGTACTCGAGGTTCTCGATCGGGTTCGGGAAAATGAAGACGTTGGTGAAGTTGTCGTCTTCAACGGTGAAGTAGTTGTAGCCGAGATAGACGTCAGTCATCGACGTCCACTGATAGTGCAGCTCGGCAATGCCCTGCCAGGCCATGCCCGACGTGTCATCATCGATGACCGTGCCGGCGGCATTGATCTTGTACTCGTGGTCGACATTGGCATAGCCGATACCGCCGCCCAGCGAGAGCTGCCAGTTGTCGTTCAGCTGCCAGTCGTAGAGGAGGTTCAGCATGCCGCTGAACGCGGTGACATCGCCGTTCGAGTCACCGAAGAACATCGTGTTCTCGGTCAGGTCGGAGGCGCGATAGCCAAGCTCGCCCTCAAGGCGGAAACCGCCCATCCATTTGTAACCCACCGAGCCCAGGATCGCGATGCCGGTATCGTATTCGGCAGGGATGTCCACGCCGAAGACGCCGGTCAGATCGTCATTGTCCTGAACGAAAACGGCGCCGACGCCGCCATCGACATACCAGCCATGCGGTGCTTCAGCCGCGGCAACGCCGGGAAGCGCAAGCACAAACGCGCTGGAAAGCAAAAGACCCTTCAACTTCATGGATACCCCCTTGTTGTCGCGAAATTCACGCAAGCCAATGTGGCGCAGCCGGTTTTCGGGCCGCACCAATCGGAGCGATTCATAGCATGAGCCGAGGGGCCGGGTCATGTGGCAATCCGGCCATGGCGCGCGGAAACATGATTGGGGGGGTGGGGTTCAACTCCCTCTGGACACTGGACAATCGCCGCGCATGCGCCGACCTGCGGCCTGTGACCCGCATCACCCGGCAAAGCAAAAGGGCCGCCCGGAAACCGGACGGCCCTGATGTTTTGGCCAGAACGCTGGCCGGAGGTCAGTCCTGAAGGATTAGTTCAGGTTGATGACCGCACGGCGGTTCTGCGGCTCACGCACGCCGGGGCCAGTCGGCACCAGCGGGTCCGAGAAGCCACGACCCGAGGTCGCGATCTTGTCGGCAGGGACGCCCAGGCTGACGAGCTCTGAGGCGACCGCAGCAGCGCGGCGCTCCGAGAGGCCCTGGTTGTACGAGGCCGAACCAACGGTGTCGGTGTGGCCGACGACGTCGATCATGACCGAGCCGGTCGACTGGTAGGTGGCAGCAGCTTCGGCAACGACGGCCTGGGCTTCAGCCGAGAGGTTCGACTTGTTGAAGTCGAAGAAGACGATGAACGTCTTCACGACGGGCGGCTGCTCCGGCGGGGTCTCTTCCGGGATTTCCACAACTTCAGCAGCCGGGGCGCCGAAGTGGTAACGCAGACCAACCATCGCGGTGTGGGCGTCATAGTCGCCTTCAACCGTGGTGCCGAAGGTCGTGTCGAACTCGGGGTTCACGGCCGAGAAGTACGTGTAGTTCAGCTGAGCCGACCAGTGGTCGTTGAACTGGTACGAAGCTTCGGCGAGCAGCTGCCAGGCAGCCGTCGTGTCGCTGTCGTTGACGGCGGTGAAGACACCGAACAGCTCCACATCCGACTTGACGCGCGCGCCACCGATACCGGCGCCGAGCGACAGATCCCACTTCGGACCCATGTCGAAGTCGTAATAGAGGTTCACCATGCCCGAGAGGGCCTCGGCGTCTTCGCCCGTGATGACGCCATTGTTCTCGAAGTCGTTGAGGCGGTAGCCGGCCTCAACTTCAAGGCGCCAGCGCTCCTGGAACGCATAGCCGATCGCCATCGTGGCGGCCCAGCCCGTCTCCATGCCAACGCCCTGGTCGTCTTCAACCCAGTTGGCGCCGAGCGTGCCATCCAGGTACCAGCCGCGCGTGGATTCCGCGGCGGCGACTCCGCCAAGCGCAGCGGCAAAAGCGCTGGCCAGCAAGATCTGCTTCAAAGCCATTTTCATGTCCCTCTTAAGATGGGGCATCGCCCCCGAAAATCCGCCGGTCACGCCCCCCGTGAGCGTGTTGCCTCGCGATCGCGGGAGTCGATAGCACAGGCTGAAGGCCCCATGGAACCTAAAGACCTGCCATTCAAAGGCATTCATTGCGGATTGGCACAGGCTTGTTGCACTTGTGCCACGCGATTCCAGCCCGCTTTGACGTCAGATCGATTGACCGATAAGTTAGTATTTTCAATGGATTAAGTTCGAGGTGCGGGGGCCGGATACGCCAGGGTGGCCCTTCCTATGGTAAATCATGACGGATCGTCAGTGCCGGAAATTCCACCAACATACTCATTCAATCAATGACGCAGCCGTCAGAATCAAAGAAACCCATTCCGAATCAGTGAGATAACCTGGCACGACGGACCAGAATCAGGACCGGCATCACCCCAAACAGGGCTTGCCCCGCAAGACCCGCCCAATTCGCTGGATCCGTCATCTGCACAAGGGCTGTCCCAAGACTTTCTGCGCCCAGTGTCATCGCCACGACAATCTCTGCGGCGATCAACAAGAGTAACGCGAGTGCGCCCATCGCAAACCGCTGAAGAAATCTTTCGGGCACGGCGCACCACTTCACCACGAAGCGGCACACAACAAATGAGATAACGAGCATGAAGGGCAACTCGGCCAACACCGCACTGGCGCGGCCCATCTGCGGCTCGAGCACCATCACCCGCAGCGTGCCCAGCATGAACCCGGCAGCGAACACGATGGCGAAATAGACAATTGCAGCGGCAATCCAGTTCCCACGCCTCATGCGCAGCCTTTCATGTATCGGGTTTCAGCCAGCCATCATATTGCACGATGAGGCCGCAGACGGGATGCGTGATCCGCACAAAGAAGACAAAGCGCCCCGCTTTCACATCCTCATGCGCGGTGACGCGGGGGCCAAGAAAGCGCGGCATGGGCACACCAAACGCGCGCCAGCCTTGCTGCACCAGCGCGACACGAGAGCCTTGCGTTTCCAGCGCCATTGAAAACGCCAGCGGGCCAAAACGTTCGATGACCAGATGGGAACGCGCGCCAGTGCCTTCCTCCTGCGTGCTTGAAAATTTTCTGCCGCCGAAATTGCGCGTCCATTTTTCGACGCCATTTTTCACGTCAAAGCGCACCTCAACATCAACCAGAGCGCGGGCAGGCGGAAAGCGCATGACGAAGGCAACCAGCCGCGCGAGCGGATTCTTTCCCCGCTGAACATTGGCCTTGCCTGAGGCTGTCATGGTTGTGCGCACGTCATGCATGGCGCGCCACTCGGGCGGCCGTGCCGCCCAGGCGTCACCCAGAATGCGCTGATAGAGCGGCGTGTCGGGCGGCAAAGTCATGCGTGTTCCGGTCCTGATCTTCAAACGGGAGAGCTGCGGCATGACATCATCGAGCTGCAAATCGGCCCATGCGGCGCGTGCGCCCGCTGGCGGCGGCTTTGCGTCACACACGCGGCCGATCATCGCAGCGGCAGCCACCACGGGAACGAAGGGGCCCGTATCGCCCTCTGCCAGAAGGTGAAAACTGCGCACCAGTTCCGCCCCGTGCGCATCACTTCCGGTTGCTTCGACAATCATGCCGCCACGATGCTCGCCCCATCGCATATGGCGCTGCACGCGATTCATCAGGGGCACAAGTGTGCACAGCGAACGGAGAATCCCGGCGCGCACCAGACGGCCCAGCGCCACGATGCCTGCATGCTGAAAGCGCGGCCGGATGGCGGCGCCAAACCATACGCGCTGAAGTGAGGGCCCCACTTGCGGCATCAAGCGCAGATCGGGCACCTCGACCAGCGAAAAGCGCATGGGCTTCATCGGCACCACGCCGGGGGGCGCGATGGCATAGCGGCGATGCGACAGCAATGCAGGCGCCGAAGCCTTCTTCCCGTCGCGCCAGAGGACGACCGGCTTTCCGGCATAGGACGCAATCGCGTCGAGCACATTCCTGCCCATATCGACAAAGGGGGATGGCGCGATGCCGCCCGCCACCTCATCGATGCGCGCAAAGCCGGACGCCAGCACCCGCACGATCGCAGACGTCAAAGCCGGGCATGTTGAAAGGCCGGACAGAACAAACAGCTGTGCTTTGCGCGCTATTGCGTCAAGTGCGGCAATCCCTTCAACGAAGGCGGCGTCATCCGCAAGGTCGAGATAGTTGATGCCGCACGCAATCGCGGCGCGCGGTAATTGATAGGGATCGCTTCCTGCTTCCTTGCCATAGGCCTGAAACGGGCCGCTGGCATCGATCACAAGGTCGGGGGCGAGTTCTTTCAGGTGCGCTTCGCCATCCCGCCCCCGCACAAAGCGTTGCGGCGTGAGCATTGCAGCCACGCCCTTCAAGCTGGCGCAGAATTGCTCGGCCTTCCTGAGATCGCGCCCCGCAACGATGAGCGACAGACGCGCATCATCCTTCAACAGCCCGACCAGCCGCGCACCAAAACTGCCATAGCCGCCAATGATGAGGATGCGTAGCGCTGGGCGATCAAATTTCATGGGGCAGCATCAACCCAGATCACGCGTCATGAAGCGCCAGACGGGGTGGAGTTCTTTCGGCACTTCGGCTTGCGGGTAGGGCGCGATGTCACGAAAGCCGAAAGCCTCATAGATGCGGTGGGCATGCGCCATGAAAGGCCCGGTTTCAAGCACGACCCGGTCAAATCCGAACGTGCGTGCATCATTCAGCAGCTGCTCGACGATGTGCATGCCAAGCTGATGGCCGCGCCCTTCTGGCGTCACATAGATGCGTTTAATCTCGCCTGTCGTGGCGCTCAAACGGCGCAGGCCGCCCATGCCGGAAGGCCGGCCATCCACTTCGGCCAGGTAGAAAATGCCGTCAGGCGGCGTGCCCGCGCACAGCTTGTCGAGCGCCTTGTCCATGTAGTCCGGGATCGGCGCGCCCAACAATTTTTCAATGTCATGGCCGAACAGTGCTTTCACCTCGCCTGCAATCCATTGGGCATAGGCAATGTTGAAACGCAAAAGCACGCCGCGATCATGCGACAGGTCTGCCGGGCGGAAGGAAAGGCCGGATGATTTGCGGCTGGACGAGGCACGCATCATTTCTTCTTCGAGCGCCGCAACAAACACATCCTTGCGGGCCTGATAGTCTGCGCGGAGCGTGCCGTCGCTTTCGCTCAGACTGCGCTTCAGGGCCGCGTAGGCGTCCCGCGCCGCTTCATTGGCGCGCAGATGATCGCGGAAGGCAAGGTGGCGTGCGATGTGGGCTGAACCCGCTTCAAACACGTGCAGGTGGAAGCCGGGCACGGCGGATATCGGCGGCTTTGAAAAATAGCGGCGCCCGGCAATGCCGTATTCGCCGCGCGCCTCGTAACCCAGCGCGATCAAGGACGGCGTGATGGCATCGACTGCCTCAAGCGATGGCGTCTCGCCCAGCATGTCGATGATGTTCTTCGCGCAAAGGCCGGGCACAGAAGTTGAGCCGATGTGATGCAGGCGCACCAGCGCGCCTGACGCTGCACGCGCAAGCCGCTCCATCTCTGCCGCACAGGCGTGAGGCCATGCGGGATCGTATTCCATCAGGCGTTTCATGGTCAGCGAGCCTGACATTTGCGCGGCGGCATGGCCATCCCGAGGCATGATTTGACATGTTGTCATTTTTGACGTATTGTCATTTCATGCAGATACACCCTCCCCTTCCCGGCTCCAAGCGCGACCGCACCCGCGACCAGATTCTGGCGGCGGCGCAGGCGCTTCTGCTGGATGCCAAAGGGGGCCAGCCTGGCATCAGTACGATTGCGGCGCGCGCCGGTGTGGTGCACGGCACGTTCTACAACTATTTCGACGATGTGCCCGCGCTTCTGGCCGAGATCGAGAAGCTGATTACCGCCGCCCATGCCGCTTCTATCGCACCCCTGATTGCTGGCGTTGACGATCCTTCGCTGCGCTTTGCGCGCATTACGCGGTTTGCGCTGGGCGCCATTGCCGCACGGCCAGAGATCGGGCGGCTGATGTTTGATGCGGGCCTTCCGGCCGATGGTCTGTCGCGCGGATTGCGCGCCAGCCTTGCTTCAGACATTGAGGAAGGCATCGCGCGCAAAATCTTCCGCGCAAGCAATGCCGCCCTTGCCGCCAGCATCGTGGCAGGCGCCATTCAGGGGCTTGCGATTGATCTTTATCGCGGCGCGCTTGCGCGTGCGGCCATTGACGAGGCTGTTGCCTCCCTGCTGGCGTTTCTGGGTGTTCCGCCCGCGCGCGCAAGGAAGCTGGCAACCGAAAAGATTGCCTTGCCCGTGATGCCCGCACTGCCGCTGGGGTGGCTCAATATCACAGCAGCGCCCCCTGCAAGCCCGAAGCCCGGCAAACGGAGCCGCACATGAAGCCGCACAAAAGCGCTGCCCGCACATGGACGCGGGGCGATAATGGCTTTGACTCAGCCGTCCTTGCCACCAGCTTTAATGCTGCTGATCCCAACCGCCGCCCGGCCGTGATGGTGGAGGCAACCAGCACCGATGACGTGATCGCCGCTGTCAAGCGCGCGCGGGCGGAAGGCTTGAAAGTCAGCCTTGTTTCGGGTGGGCACAGCTGGGCGCAGAACCACATCCGCGACGGCGCGTTGCTGCTCAATCTTTCACGGCTCAATGCGATCGAGATTGATGAACACAACCGCGTGGCGCGCATCGGGCCGGGCGTTGTCAGCGGCGATCTGAATGGCGCATTGGCAAAGCGCAATCTCTTCTTCCCCGTGGCGCACGCCTATACCGTGGGCATGGGCGGATTTCTTTTGCAGGGCGGCTTTGGCTGGGGCAGCCGCCATTATGGTCTTGGATGCGAGAACGTCATCGGCATTGACGCCGTGCTGGCCGATGGCACGCTTGTTCATGCCAGCGAGACCGAGAATGCCGACCTCTTCTGGGCGGCGCGCGGCGCGGGGCCGGGATTCTTTGCCGCCATCGTGCGCTTTCATCTTCATCTGCATGCGCGCCCGAAATTCTGCGGGCTGAAGCTGCAGGTCTTCCGCATCAGCCATCTGGAGGAGGTGCTGAGCTGGGCCGATGAAATTGGGCCGTCGGTTGCACCCAATGTGGAATTCCAGATGGTGTTCAATCGCAAGGCGTTTGGCATCCGCGATTTCGGCATTGAAGTGATGGCGCCGGTGATGGCGCAAAGCTGGCGCGCGGCGCGCGAGGCTGTGTCCTTCATCAGCAAGAGCCCGGTGCGCAAACAAGCAAGCCTCACCCTGCCGCTGGTGCCGATGGCGCGCAGTTTCATGATGAAGACGGGCGAGCGCACGCTTTTCCTGCCGAACACGCGCTGGGTTGCCGACAATATGTGGATGAACGGGCCGATTGCGCCGTTGCTGCCCGCCTTGCGCAGGATTGCCGACACGCAACCCGCTGCGCCCAGCCATGCGCTGTGGCTCAACTGGAATGCGCCCGCCCAACGCAAGGACATGGCGTTTTCAATGGAGGGGCGCACTTACCTTGCGCTCTATGGCGGATTGCGCGGCAAGGCCAGCGCCGCCGATCAAAGCTGGGCAACCGATCACATGCGCGCGCTGGAGCAACACTCTGTTGGCATCCAGCTGGCGGATGAAAATCTGGCGCGCAGGCCATGGCCATTCGTTTCAACTGCCAACATGAATCGGCTGGATCAGGTGCGTGCTGCCCATGATCCCGACGGGCTGTTTCATCCATGGATGGGGCGCGCCGCATGAGAGAGAGCCGCAAGATTGCCGGGCGTTATCCAGGCTATCGCGATGCAGATCGCGCAAAGCCCTTTGCCCGCTTCTTCAATCCGGTGATGAAGCCCCTGCAACCGCAGGCAGTCGCCGCGCTCTTGCGCGGTGGCGTGGCGGCGGAAATGTTGCCGCCTCTGGCGGACGCGCGCGATGATCTTTTCGGCAGCGGGCCGGGCTATGAAGACGGCTATGCACTGTTGCCCGATGGCGGCATGCGCGTCTTCATCCGCACAGACCTGCCGGGTGTGACGCCCGCGATGATTGACTGGTGGTTTGGCTGGCATGGCGATGATGCCGCCAAATACAAACTCTGGCATCCGCTGGCCCATGTGCATGTGGCCTGGCAGAAATCGCGACCTGCCGCTGCACAAGGCCGCGACCTTTATCTCAATCACGTGTCGGTGGTTGACGAATATATCGGCAGCAATTTTGTGCGCGGCCTGATCCAGTTTGTGCCACCTGCAACTTTTAGCCTGCAGCATGACAGCCTTGAGAACGGCAGCGCCACGCTGATTGCCGCGCGTCTTGGCGTTTTTGAGGCGCCGGTCAATGCGGGCGTCCTTCTCCACCATGTGCGTGCGGTACCCGGCGGCAGCGAGATGCGCTCACGCTTTTACATGGGCGGGCGGCACATCGCGGCGCGCAATGCGCTGGGCACGATCCCCGCCATGCTGGCACGGCGCACGTTGCGCATGCGCGAGGCGGACGCGCGCGCCCTCCTCGTCCATTGCGCAGAGGAGATGCAGCACCTTTCAACCTTCCTGCCCGCGCTGCATGCGGCGTTGGGGCAATTTGAGACGTCTGCGCGCTAGCGCGAAGGATCAAGCGCGCGGGCCATTCTTTTGTCGCGCATCTGGGTGCTGATAAAGGCCCGGAAGAATCCGAGTTTCGGATCAGGGCGTTTGCCGGCGACGATCCGCATGATCTGCTCATTGTACCAGGTGGCGCCGCCAGCCCCGGTGAGCGTCCGGATCAGTTTGATGGGTGATTTGGGGCCGAGAAGCCCCGGGCCAAAGCGCAATTCCGGCTGGGTCAGATCAACCGGCTCGCCGTGCAGCAGGCGCGCGGGCGCTTCAGGGGCAAGACACAGCGGTCGGGCGAGCCCCACAAGATCAAACCCGTCATTGGCAATCGCATCCGCCATGCCCTGCGCCGTGCGAAAGCCGCCGGTGACCATCAGCTTTGCGCGCTTCAGGTGCTTGCGCATCTCCGGCCCGAAACGCGCAAAGTAAGACTCGCGGGCGCGCGACGCCTTGCTGACATAGGGATCGTGAACCGCTTCGCCCGCGCCCTCCACGTTCGCCATCTTTGGCTGCTCATACGTGCCGCCGGAAACTTCGATCATGTCGATGCTGGCGTCATCAAGCCAGCCTGCCACAATCTGGCTGTCTTCAAAGCTGAAGCCGCCACGCTGAAAATCAGCAGAGTTGAGCTTGATGCCGATGGGAAAGTCTGCCCCGACTTTGGCGCGCATCGCCCTTACCGTTTCGAGGACGAAGCGCGCGCGATGGGCGAGATCGCCGCCCCACTCATCCTCGCGGCGGTTTGAAAGCGGCGAGAGGAACTGCGAGAACAGATAGCCGTGCGCGCCATGCAGTTGCACGCCGTCAAAGCCGGTCTCGCGCGCCACTGCCGCCGCGTCGGCAAAGCGCTGGATCAGCTCCACGATTTCCGCATGCGTCAGCGCAACCGGCGTGCCGAACTTGATGCCGGGAATGGACAACGGGATGGCCGACGGCGCCTTGGGTGTGGCATTGACAAAGCGGTGCGTCTGGCGGCCCGCATGGGCAAGCTGCATCCACACATGATTGCCGCGCGACTTCGCGGCGGCCGACCAGTTGCGCAGCGCGCTCAGCTGCTCTGCGCTCTGTTTGCCCTGAATGACCACATTACCGGCGTGCTCGAGATTGCGATAATCGACCTGCACATTTCCGGTCAGCATCATGCCCGGCCCGTCCTTGGCCCAGGCACTGTAAAGCGCCGCATGCGCCGGGGTCGCGCTATTGCGGTTGTCGGCGAGCAACTCCGTCATCGCGGCTTTGACGAGGCGATTGGGCAGCACCGCGCCGCAGGGCAAGGTGAGCGGTGCGCTTAATATGGTTGCGGGCGTTGCCATCTGTCTGTTCCGATCTGCGCGCTAGTTCGAAATCGCCACGGCATTGGCGGCGAACTGCTTCTTCTCGATGATGTCGAGCATGAAATTGGCGGCGTCTTCAGTCGTGAGCGTGAAGCCGGTCATCCGGCCCTCTGCCGAGACTTTCAATTTGCCCCGAGCCGGCTTTTCGTTGAGCGCGGCGAGGCGCACGGCGGTCCAGTCGAGGCCCGAGGCGCGCAAGATCGCTTCCATTTTGATTTTCGCTTTCAGAATCGGAATCAGCTTGCGGGCAAAGAGCGGCACGAGAACCCGGCGCAGCAGGAAAGCGCCCGACCCGGGCACACCGACATTGCTGGCGCAGACGAGACGCCGCACCCCCTGCGCCTTCATGTCTTCCACGATCAGCCGCGTCGCCTCGGGCACCAGATCATTGGGCTTGCCATCGCCCAAGCCGCCCACACCCAGACACTGAATGACGGCGTCTGCACCCTTGATTGTTTCGCGGATGGAATCGGGGTTGAGCGCATCGCCCACGACAACGCGCACGCCAGCGCCCGCCGCCTTTGCCGTCCGGACCAAGATCGTGACCTCGTGCCCGCGGGCGCGTGCCGCCGCCAGCACGGCTTTGCCCATCATGCCGGTTGAACCAAAGAGTGCGAGTTTCACCAGATTCTCCCGCGTGAGGCCGCCCAATTTCAGTATGAATACCATTTGGTATCTGAAAATCAATTGTTATCTTGCGTGCGTTCTGGCAGGAAACGCAGATGGAGACCAAAGCCCAAACGCGGCCCCAACGTCTGACCCGCGCCGAGCAACAGGCGCAGACCCGCGAGCGGCTGCTGGCGGCGGCCGAGCGTGTGTTTGCGCGCCACGGCTATGAAGGGGCGTCGATTGATCTCATTTCGGCAGAGGCCGGCTATTCCAAGGGCGCGATCTATTCAAACTTCGAAAGCAAGGAAGCGATTTTCCTGGCGCTGACGGGCCTCTATATGGCGCGCAGCATGGCAGACCTTGAAAAGGCGCTTGAGGTGCCGCCCGAAGAGCTTGCCGATGCGCTGAACCAGTGGCTGACCAACTTCCAGACCGACAATGATTGCCTGCTTCTGGTCACCGAGCTGCAGCTGCAGGCGCGGCGCAGCCCGGCCTTTGCCGCCAGCTATTACCGGCTGCAGGAGGAGCAGACGCGCACGCTGGCCAACAACCTCAAACGCTATTTCAAGGCATCCGGCACGGCGATGCCGGTCAACGCCATGGATCTCGCCGGTGCGCTGATCGCCATCACGCACGGGCTTGCCCTGCAGCGGCCGCAAAGCGACATCGGCACACCCGGCCGCGTGATCCGGGCCATGATGAAGCTGCTGACCCGGCCGTAAGGGCGCGCCCCGCTTTACATCCGCAAGGCCAAGGCGCAGGCTTTTCACCTCATGCCGGGGAGGGGATGCGATGGCCGAGAAAACGCCAAAGCCCGTGCTGCCGATCACCGTGCGCCGGGGCGCATTTGAGTTTCCTGCGGACACGCCAGCGCAATGGATTCCGCATGCGCCCGAATTCTCTCAGATGATCAATGGCGCATCTTTCGTGATGCCGCATCTGGAGCCCTTTCTGATCGCCAGCATTACCGAGGCCGCGAAATCCGCCTCCTCTCCCGAAATCGCCAAAGAAGCGCATGAATTCTGCATGCAGGAAAGCCAGCATTACCGCACGCATCGGCGCTTCAACGACGTGCTGCTGGCCCGCGGCTATGAGGCCCTGCGAAAGGTCGAGGCCGACATGGCCGCATCTTACGCGCGGCTTTCAAAGCGTTCGCTGCAGACGCGGCTTGCCTATGCCGCCGGATTTGAGGCGATGACCATTGGCCTGACCGCCTGGCTGGTGAAGCATCGCGTGAAACTTTTTTCGGGTGCGGATGCGCGCGTGACCTCCTTCATCCTGTGGCACATGGTGGAGGAGACCGAGCACAAGCTTGTGGCGCACGACGTCTATTGCGATGTGACGCCGGGCTTCTGGCGGCGGGCCTATGGCGTGCTGCACGGCTCGTTCGATGTGATGCGGTGGACGCGGCGCGGCTATATCGCGCTTCTGAAGCATGACGGGCGCTGGCGAAGCTTTCGCAGCCGCCTGCGCGTCTATGGCTGGGTTCTCCGCTTTTTTGCGGGTGCGGGGCCTGCGCTCCTGAAAGCGCTTTTGCCCTTCCATGATCCGCGCCATGTGAAGAACCATCCGTGGGTGGATGAGTGGATCGCGGCCTATGCGCGCAGCCAGGCCGACCAAAGCCGCGACGAGATGAAGCTGATCGACACGTCAGCGCCCGCGATGCCGGTTCCCTTCTGATCGGAGCAAGACGCCATGACGACTTCGGAAAAGCCCGCGCATCTGCGCCCGCTGCAGCGGCTTCTCATCATTCATGGCGGGCTGGTGCTGCTGCTCGGCTGTGTGGCGGGGTTCGGGTTCCTGTTCTATCTCATCGGCGCGATCGAGCTGTGGCCCATTCCTGGCAAGATCGACTATCAGCTGCCGGGCACCGACAAAGCCTGGCGCATGTCGCATCTGGAGGGCGTGCTGAACGGGTTTCTGCTCTGGATTCTTGCCGCCGTGCTGCCCGCCCTTGCCCTGCCCCACAAATCGGCGCGGCGGGTGGTGATGCTTCTCATCATCACGGCGTGGCTTTTTCCCATCGCGTCATTGTTTGATGCGTTTTTCGAGAACAGCCGGGGCCTGCGCTTTGCCGAGCCCGTCACCAACCTCATTCCCTTTTTCATGTTCTATGTCGGCGTGCTTTCGGTGATGTGGGCGGCTGCCGAAGTGGTGGTGGTGACATGGAAGCGCAAGGAATAAATGCCTATTTCGGTGACAGTGCACTAAACTAATTAAGTGCACTGTCACCGAAATTATTGAAGTGAGGCAGCAGCCATGAAACGGATCTGCATCATCGGCATTTCGGGCAAGCTGGGCCAGTATATGGCAGACCACGCTCTTGCCCGCGGTTACGAAGTCGCGGGCGTATGCCGGCCCGGCAGCACCGGCAAGCTCGCCCGTTTCGGCGACCGCATCACCCTTATTGCGGGCCGGACCAACGACCGCGATGTCATCGCACGCGCCGTCAAGGGATGCGATGACGTGCTCAGCGTCCTTGTTCCCTGGGGTGTTGAGGGATACGCCACCGGTACGGCACAGGCAGTCCTCGATTTCGCCGAGCCCGGCGCACGGCTGGTTTTTTCATGCGGCTGGCACATCAGCCGGGACGGCAAGGATGTCTATCCGTGGCGGCTGCGCCTCTTCATCGCCATGTTTGCGCCGCTGGCGCGGCTCTTCCGTTTCGCTGATCTTGATGATCAGGTCGAAGCCTGCCGGCGCATCTTTGCATCCGGCACGGCGTGGACGGTGGTGCGCGGCTCTGACCTTGAGGAGGGTGCAAGCGAGGGTCTGCCCGTGTGGTCACGCCATGTCGGCGACCCGGTGCTGGCCAGCAATCACACACGCCGCACCGACTTTGCCCTCTTCATGGTGCACGCGCTGACAGACTCAAGCCTGATCCGGGAGGCACCGGCCATCGTAAGCTGCAAGAGCGCATCGGCTTTGGCCCACGGCAAGATTGCGGGCGCGGCGGCACAGCGATGAGAACGGGAATGAAAGCTGTCGTCCAGGACCGCTATGGCGGGCCCGAGCATCTGCGCCTGACCAATCTGCCCATCCCCGAGCCGGCAGTGGGCGAGATCCGCGTCCGCGTGCTGGCCTGCGCCGTCAATCTTTCGGATTGGGAGCATCTGACCGGCTCGCCATTCTATGCGCGGATGGCGGGCGGCCTCCTGCGTCCGAAGCGGCCGGTGCTTGGCTCGGACATTGTGGGCCTCATCGACAAGACCGGGCCGGGGGTGACGGGATTTGCAACTGGCGCGCGGGTGATGGGAGATTTTGTCATGACCCGCGGCGGCTTTGCTGAATATGCGTGCGTGCCTGCGGCCCACGCCGTGCCGGTGCCGGACAGTCTTTCTGACGCGATTGCAGCCTGCCTGCCGCAGGCGGGCGGCATCGCCGTGACGGGAACAATGGGCGTGCGCGCGGGCACGCGGCTTCTGATCAATGGCGCGGGCGGCGGCTCTGGCACCATGGCCCTGCAACTGGCCAGGGCGGCGGGCGCAACAACTACCGCCGTTGACAATGCAAGCAAGCTCGACTGGCTCAGATCGCTTGGCGCAGATGACGTCATCGACTACGGCAAGACAGACTTCACCCAGACCGGCGCCAGTTGGGACGTCATCCTCGACATGGTTGCAACGCGGGGGCCGGGGCGCATTGCACGCGCGCTTGCCCGGGGCGGACGCTATCGCGCCGTTGGCGGCCCTGCGCGCATTCTTCTGGCGCTTGCGCTCGGCGGGCTGTTTTACCGCTCCGGCAACAGGTCTGTCGGGGTGCTGATGGTTCCGTCGGGGCGGGATTTGACGGCGCAGATTGCCGGCATGGCGGTTGATGGCCGCCTTTCGCCTCATCTGGAAGCAACCTTGCCGCTTGACCGCGTGCCGGAAGCGCTTGCCCGCACCGGAAGCGGCAAGGTAAAGGGCAAACTGGTCATCAGGCCGGGATGATTGAAGGGCGCACCGTTCATCCTGCGGCGATGCACCCGACCACGCTCAATGTGTGCGCTGTTGCGGTTTCGTGGGCAGGTTTTGCAGGCAGGGGCGCAATGTGACGCAAGCTGATCGCATCTTCGCTGGCGCGGCGCAGATCGAAGAAAGCCTGACGCTTTTCGGGGAACGGTGCGCAGACCCCGTTGCCGCCATCTATCGCCTGATGTTCCAGCGCCATCCCTATATGGCGCCTTATTTCCAGCGCGATACGAACAACGCCATCAAGGGCGAGATGCTGGCGCGCACGATTGAGGCGATCCTCGATTTCATTGGCCCGCGCGAATACAGCCATCTGATGATCGGCACCGAGATGGTGACGCATGAGGGCTATGACGTGCCGCGCGAAGTGTTCGTTACGTTCTTTGCGATCATCCGCGATGCGCTGCGCGAGACGCTGGCGGGCGCGTGGTCAGACGCGTTTGAAGCGGCGTGGGCGAAGTTGCTCGATGAGATCCACCACTTCGCCGATGCGACCCCGCGTGTTGATATAGACACGGCGCATGAACGCACCATCCGCGAACGGCTGACGGCACAGGGGGCCAAGTTGGGGTGAATTTCGGTGACAGTGCACCTAATTGGGTGGGTTAAGTGCACTGTCACCGAAATTACTTGCGGTTTCGAGTCGTTTGCGCCGTTGGCTGTAGACTAGGGATATCCTGTTCGCACTGCCGGTGTGCCTTGGCAGTCTTCTCTGTGTGAAACTCAATTGGGGCAGGCCTATGATCGAGGCACAATATTGGAAGGAGTACTTGAGCCGTGTGGCGAGCGAACTGCGGGCGAGAAAGAAGCCCTCACCAATAACGGTGAGGCGGAGCGAGCTTATAAAGCGCGACGTCATCATCGCATTTTTCATCGTGCGCCGCTTAATAGAGCTTTCAAGGGTACCTCGGCGGGTTGCCAATTTGTCAGTGCACGTGCCTTGGTTGCCTACAAAGAAGCTGGTCACTAAGATCAGTTACACGGATATCAACGAGAACTATGACTGGGCTTCGGGGAAGATCGTCAGACTTTCATTATTGGAGCTATGCAACCTCTTTATTCATTCGTATACGGTAGCGCTGGTTCGCGATACCAGACGGAATTGGGTGGAGTTTATTGTCACTTCAGACCGGAAGCGTCTTGGCGGCGCTTATCTGGTCTCAGTTCATCTGCTGCGGTCACTATTGAAGGCTTTTGCGGAAGAGCGGGTCGAATCGATTCATTACGCGTGGGGTCAGAATAGGTCCGACTACCGCGTGCGCGCGGAGTAAGCGAAAATCAGTGGGAAACAGAGCTTTGGTATGGACATGCAGACTCTGGCGCACCCGACAGGATTCGAACCTGTGACCTCTGCCTTCGGAGGGCAGCACTCTATCCAGCTGAGCTACGGGTGCCCTGAAGGCGGGGGCGCATGCGGCCAAACGCCTTTGACGGGCGCGCAATCTAGCCTTCCCCCGCGCGCGATGCAAAAGGAATGATGCCCGCCATTGACCGGCAATCTTGGCAAGGGCATTGGCCCCGCCTATCATCCGCCCGCTTCCTAATCACCCGCCTTCGCTCCGGTTTTCCCATGCGCCAGCCGCCTGAAATCATCCGCGTTCACGAGCATCGCGTCGCCTGCGATGGCGGTGGCGGGGCGCTGGGTCACCCGCGCGTGTTCCTGGAAATGGGGCCGGACCATAAGGCCACCTGCCCCTATTGCGGGCGGGAGTTTCACCTGTGTGACCACGAAGACCACGCCCATTGACGGCGCCTTCCCACAACCGCGCGCCGGCAAAATTCGGCAAAGGCTCGCATCTTTACCTGATTGACGGCTCGGGCTTCATTTTCCGCGCCTATCACGCGCTGCCGCAACTCACGCGCAAGTCTGACGGGCTGCCCACGGGCGCCGTTTCGGGCTTCTGCAACATGATGCATCGCCTGTTGAAGGAAATGCGCGGCGCAGACCGGCCCACGCATTTTGCCGTCATCTTTGATACCAGCCGCAAGACGTTCCGCTCTGACATCTATCCCGCCTACAAGGCGCAGCGGCCGCCGCCGCCGGAAGATCTGGTGCCGCAATTTCCGCTGATCCGCGATGCCACGCGCGCCTTCAACGTGGCGGCGATCGAGCTTGCGGGGTTTGAGGCCGATGATCTGATCGCAACTTACGCGCGCGAGGCGGCAGAGCGCGGCGGCAAGGCCACCATCGTTTCATCTGACAAAGATCTTATGCAGCTGATCAGCGGCACGGCGGTGGAGCTGTTTGACCCCATGAAGCTGAAGCCCATGGGGCTTGATGCGGTGATGGAAAAATTCGGCGTGCCGCCCGAAAAAGTTGTCGATGTGCAGGCGCTGGCCGGTGACAGCGTCGATAACGTGCCCGGCGTGCCCGGCATTGGCGTGAAAACGGCTGCTGAACTCATCAACATTTACGGCGATCTTGAAACGCTGCTGAAACGCGCAAGCGAGATCAAGCAGCCCAAGCGCCGCGAAAGCCTGATGGCGAATGCAGACCTTGCGCGCATCTCGAAAAAGCTCGTCACGCTGGATGCGCATGTTGATGTGCCGGTGAAACTGGACGAGCTGGCGCTGCACGAGATTGAGCCGCAGCCCCTGATCGCGTTCCTGCGCGCCATGGAATTCAACACGCTGACGCGCAAAGTTGCGGCGGAATATGACATCGCGCATGTTGATGACATTGCGCCCGCATCGGCCCTTGCCGCCGCCCCGCGCGCGAAGGCGGCTGATGATGCGGAGGCGGCCCCCGCCGCCAATGACGACAAGGGCTTTGTGGGGCTGGCCGGTGCAGCGGCGCTTGATCCCGCTGTGCGCGCGCCCTTTGACGTGAAGGCCTATGCCTGCATTACCAAGCTGGCAGAGCTGGAAAAGTTCATCGCGGCCTGCCGCGCCGCCGGCGTGGTTGCGTTTGATACGGAAACGACCGGCCTTGATCCGATGAAGGATACGCTGGTGGGTTTCTCGCTGGCTCACGCGCCGGGCAAGGCCTGTTACGTGCCTGTAGCGCATGGCAGCGATGGCGATCTGATGGGCGGCGGGCGGCCCGACCAGATTCCGGCAAAGGATGCGCTGGCGGCGCTGAAGAATTTGCTGGAAGACCCCCATGTTCTGAAGGTGGGTCACAACATCAAGTTCGACATGGCCGTCATGGCCCAGCTGGGCATACGCGTTCATCCGTTCGATGACACGATGCTGATCTCCTATGTGCTGGATGCCGGGCGCGGCGGGCATGGCATGGATGCTTTATCGAACCGCCACCTCGGCCACGCCACGATTACTTTTGATGAAGTGACCGGCACGGGCAAGAAGCGCATTTCGTTTGGCGCGGTGGAGCTTTCGCGCGCCACGGAATATGCGGCCGAAGATGCCGATGTGACGCTGCGGCTTTTCCATGTGCTGAAACCGCGCCTTGCGCCCGAGCGTGTGACCACGGTTTACGAATATCTGGAACGGCCGCTGGCGCCCATGCTGATGGCGATGGAGCGCGAAGGCGTGCTGGTCGACAAGGCAACCCTTGCGCGGCTGTCGGCCCGCTTTGCCGAGCGTATGGGCGTGCTGGAGGGCGAGATTCACAAACTGGCCGGTACGACATTCAACCTCGGCTCGCCCAAGCAGCTGGGCGAAATCCTGTTTGACCGCATGTCGCTGCCCGGCGGGCGGCGCACGGCCACCGGCGCCTGGTCAACCGACAGCGATGTGCTGGAGGAACTGGCGGCCCAGGGCCACGACATTCCCAAAAAGCTGATGGACTGGCGCCAGCTGCAGAAACTGCGTGGCACCTATACCGACGCGCTGCCCGAATACATCAATGCGCAGACGGGCCGGGTGCACACCTCGTTTGCGATGGCGTCCACCAATACGGGGCGGCTTTCGTCGAGCGATCCCAACCTCCAGAACATCCCGATCCGCACGGAAGAGGGGCGCCAGATCCGCACGGCGTTTGTTGCGCCCAAGGGCAAGAAACTCATCAGCGCCGATTACAGCCAGATCGAGTTGCGGTTGCTCGCCCACATTGCCGATATTGCGGCGCTGAAAAAGGCGTTTGCGGAAGGGCTCGACATTCACGCGATGACGGCGTCCGAAATGTTCGGTGTGCCGGTCAAGAACATGCCGCCCGATGTACGCCGCCGCGCCAAGGCGATCAATTTCGGCATCATCTATGGCATCTCGGCGTTCGGGCTGGCCAATCAGCTCTCGATCCCGCGCGGCGAGGCCGAGGCCTATATCAAGACTTACTTCGAGCGGTTTCCCGGCATTCGCGCCTATATGGAACGCACCAAGGATGCTGCGCGCAAAGACGGTTTCGTCTCCACCGTGTTCGGGCGGCGCATTCATTTTCCCGAGATCAACTCAAAGGCGCCAGCCCAGCGCGCGTTTCAGGAGCGCGCCTCGATCAACGCGCCCATTCAAGGCTCTGCTGCCGATGTGATCCGCCGCGCGATGGTGCAATTGCCCGAGGCGCTTTCAAAGGCGCGGCTGTCAGCAAAAATGCTGCTGCAGGTGCACGACGAACTGATTTTTGAAGTTGAGGACGCGCAAGTGGATGAGACAGCGGCGGTCGTCAAGCGCGTGATGGAAAACGCGGCTTCACCATTGGTGCAGCTCGACGTCAAACTCACGGTCGATGCCCGCGCCGGCCAGAACTGGGACGAGGCGCATTAGGCGTCGTTACTCTTTCCAGCTTGTCAGTGCCAGGCCAGGCACCCGGGCAAACTCTCTGCGGTTCAAAGTGACCAGCACTGCCCGAAGACGGCGCGCCTGTGCTGCAATCAGAAGATCGAAGGTGCCAATCGGTGTGCCCTTGCGCTCCAGCAGGGCGCGAATCTCGGCTGCCTCAGCCGCGTCGGCCTCACCAAACACCGCAAGCTCCGGGACGGCTTCACGAAATGTGCGGATCCGTTCGAGATTACGCTTCTTGTGCGCGCTCTTTTCTGCACCAAAGTAAAGCTCGTGCAAGACTGGAACAGGAATGGCGATGTTTGCGCCCTTACCGAGTTCGCGTTGCAGCCTTTGAACCAGCAATGGCTCCCGCCCAGTGAGAATGCCGATGATGATGTTGGTGTCGAGCAGAAACATGTTCAATCGAAGACTGCATTGCCCTTTGGCATTGGCATGTCTTCGGGCTCGGGGAATGGTATGTCCTTGAGGGCCTCAAGTTTCCGCCACCACGCAGCAAAATCAAATCCCGCACCTTCGACAGACTCAAGAACGACGCGCTCTCCCTCACGGCTTACGCGCACTTCTTTGCCGCGAAAGCGGAATTCTTTCGGCAGGCGGACAGCCTGACTGCGGCCATGCATGAACAGCTTGGCCCGCTTCTCCTCGTTTTTCTGTTGGGTCGGCATGGGCGTTTTCCGCTTGGTAGATACCGTGAGTATATATCAGAGAGCCTGAGAGGCAATGAGAAACACGCGGGCCACACAAAAGGGGCGCCGGTGAGGGCGCCCCTTTCATGCCAAGGCTGTGCCGGGCGTTACGGCCCTTCGACGACAACGCCTGCGTCACGCAGGAGATCGACGACGCTGTTTTCGCCGATCAGATGGGCTGCGCCGACAACGATGAAGTAGTCATTGCCATCCACCATGAACTCGCTCTGGATGCGCGCCACCCAGCGGGCATTGCGGTCATCCAGCATCACCTTGCCCAGCTCGGGCGTCTGCTTCATGGCCGTGACGAGAAGCTCCTCCATGCGCGCAATGTCGGCTGCGGCCCATGCCACCACCAGCCGGTTGAGCATTTGCGGATCATCGATGATCTGCTGGCTGCCGGTGACCAGGCTTTCAACTGCTGTCTGCTCATCGATGCCGGTGAAGAAGCCGATCTGTTCCATGGCTGTTTCAAAGGCAAGGCGCACCTTGCCGTTTTCACCCATGGCGCCATCAAGCTGCATTTCAACACCTGACGTGGGCAGGTAGCCATCCTTGGCGGCGACCAGCTGCGCCAGCGTCAACGAGGCGAGCCACGGCTTCAACTGATTGAGACCTGCGGCGGGAACGCCGAGGCTGGCGCACACCTTCTCAAAGACTGCCCATTGCTCCGGCGTCATCTTTGACTGCAGCGTCGTGCCAGCGGGGTACAATCCTTCCTGCAACACATATGACTGCAGTTCAGGCGACGTCAGTTCCGCCGCCAGCACTTCCGTGACCGTGATCTCGGCCCCGGCAATCGCGGCTTCAAGTTCCGGCGTCATGAAATTGAGGTTGGGTGGCAGAAGATGCACCGAACCGAGGAACGTAATCGTTGCGCCATTCGGTTTGAGGATCTTCCACATGGCCGGGGTGGCGGTGGTGGGCAGTTCCACTTTTTCAAGAGCAGGGGCTGCCGTCGGATCGGCTGGCGCGCTTTCGCCC
>ERZ761609.1120-NODE-1120-length-25649-cov-8.668633_pt1 | contig 25649 bp, 20 predicted proteins | sample MGYA00511163_ERZ761609 | MGnify/ENA primary metagenome ERZ761609 (study PRJEB28899, sample SAMN02445070) | bioreactor sludge metagenome | biome: EBPR sludge | place: Australia: Brisbane, Thorneside Wastewater Treatment Plant | collected 2011-12-16 ... | reverse complement strand
CCATTCAGGCTGGCCTCGACACCTTCCCCGGCCTCGCCCACCGCATGGAAATCCTCGGCCGCATCGGCCGCGTCCTCGTCGTCAACGACAGCAAGGCAACCAATGCCGACAGCACCGAGAAGGCGCTGGCGAGCTACGACCGCGCCATCTACTGGATTGCCGGCGGCACACCCAAGGAAGGCGGCATCAAGCCGCTCGCGCGCTATTTCCCGCGTGTCGCCCGCGCCTATCTCATCGGCAAATGCGCGTCCGATTTCGCATCGACCCTCGACGGCAAGGTCCCGCACGAGATTTCAGCGACCCTCGACACGGCCCTTGCCCACGCGCTCCGCGACGCCGCGGTCTCCGCAGACGCCGAACCCGTCGTGCTTCTTTCGCCCGCCTGCGCGTCCTACGATCAATACAAGAGCTTCGAGCACCGCGGCGACCACTTCCGCTCGCTGTTCGTCACGGCACGCGACGCATCTGCTCTCGCCGAAGTCGGAGAGAGTTCCGCAGGTTCCGCTGTAAGGCATACGCTCCAATCGGGCGAGGCGTCTTCATCCGGCCCCGCCCCAACGCCGAAGTCGAAATCCATGTCCAACGCAACAAACCGCAACGTCATGCTCTCCGCCGGAGGCACCGGCGGCCACCTGTTCCCCGCGATGTCGCTGGCCCAGGAACTCGCCCGCCGCTCGATCACCGTCGATCTCATTACCGACATGCGCGGCGACCGCTACGGCGCCGACTTCCCCGCCCGCAAGGTCTACCAGGTCCCCTCCGCCACCATCAAAAGCCGCAATCCCTTCTCTCTGGCTCAAACCGCCTTCAAACTTGCGCGCGGTGTCGGTGCCGCCCGTTCGATCCTCCGCTCGGTCCGTCCCCAGGCCATTGTCGGCTTCGGCGGCTACCCTACAATTCCGCCGATGACAGCGGCCACATTGATGGGCATTCCCTCCGCCATCCACGAGCAGAACGCCGTCCTCGGCCGCGCCAACAAGATGCTCGCCAACCGCGTGGACATGATCGCCACATCCTTTGAAGACGTGCTGGGTCTCGAAAGGCTCGCCTCCAAAACACGCTTCACCGGCAATCCCGTACGCGACAACGTCATTACTGCCAGCCACGAACCCTACGTCGCCCCCGAGCCCGGCGGCCCCTACAAGATCCTGATCTTCGGCGGCAGCCAGGGCGCCCGCTTCTTCGCCGACGCCGTCCCCGCCGCTCTCGCTTCGTTCGGCCGCGATGTCGCCGCCAACATCCATGTCGTTCAGCAGGCGCGCGATGAAGACCTCGCTCGTGTGAGTGCCGCCTATTTCACGGCCGGCATTTCGGCCGACGTCGCCCCCTTCTTCACCGATCTGCCCGCACGCATTGCCTCGGCTCACCTCGTTATCGGCCGCGCCGGCGCGTCCACCACGGCCGAACTCACCGTCATCGGCCGCCCGTCGATCCTCGTGCCGCTCCCCCACGCGCTCGACAACGATCAGTTGAACAACGCACGCCGTCTTCAGGCAGCCGGCGCGGCACTTCTCTGCGAACAGGCGACACTGACCACAGAGAAGCTCGCTACCGAGATCAGTCGTCTTCTGGAGCAGCCCGGCCGCCTCGCCTCGATGGCGCTGTCGGCCAAGCGCATCGGGCGCCCCGACGCCGTCTCCCGTCTCGCCGACCTCGTCGAAGAACTCGTCTCCCGCAACTCACGCTCGGTCTGAAGCGGTTCGCTCAGTGTTTCGCACTCAAGAGAGTGCGGATGACGGGGGCATGAGTTTCGATCCGAAGCGAAGTCACACTCACCCGCCTCGTGCGCATAGCTTGGTCGTCGCGAGTGCTCCCTCTCCCTCGAGGGTGATGAAAACTATACATGCCGCAGTCGATTGGAAATCGCTTAAGTTGTCGCCTAGCTCTCATCAACGAAGCCTCGACGCGCGGATGTCTGGGTCCCGGGCACACGGCCCGGGGTGACAGTTGGGGACGTAGAGCGTGTTGCGCACTCTTTTGCCTTCTCCCCTTGGGGAGAAGGTGCCCCGCAGGGGCGGAAGAGGGGGCCTTGCTTCCTCGCGCGGGTGCTATGTCGGCACCCGAAGGCCCACTAAAAGTGTCGGCACTCGAAGCGCATTCAAGAGAGCGCGGATGTTGGGGGAATTGCGCAGTGCCGAAACTAGAAATCCGGCCACCCGCGGTCCTTATCGCTCATCTCCGTCACCGCGAGCGGCCACTCGATCCCGAAGGCCGTATCATCGTGCCGCGCCCCGCGCGCTGCATCCGGAGCGTAGAACTCTGAGATCAGGTATCCGACGAGCACGTCGTCGGTCAGCGTCTGGAAGCCGTGCGCAAAACCCTTCGGAATATAGAGCTGATATTCGTTGTCCGCTGACAGTTCGAACGCCTGCCACGCCCGATACGTGCGCGAGTTCGGATCGATATCGACGATCACGTCGACGATCGCGCCCTTGAGACAGCGCACGACCTTCACCTCGCCATGCGGCGCCGCCTGCCAGTGCATGCCACGAACCGTGCCGCGCCGCGCCGAAAACGACGTCGAATGCTGCACGAACCCCGTCTCGAGACCTTCCGCCTCAAACTCCCTCGCACAATAGGTCCGCATGAAATAGCCCCGCGCATCGCGCGCGCGATCGGGAACGATGAGCCGCGCTCCCGCGAACCGTGTGGTTTCGAACTTCATGTTGGCCTCGCCAGGTCCAGCACCCGCCCGGAGGGGGACCGGAGCGTCACTACCCGTCGATCGTCGCAATCTCCGGTGCAACTACGCCTTTCGGTCGATCCCGCCCGCCACCGAACGAGGCCCACCGCCGTCGCCGTACATGGTGCTGACCGCCCGACGTACACGCACGCATCGATTGACCACCTCGCGCCGCACCCGCCCCGCCTCGATCATGCTCTTCCATGAGAGTTCGGTACGCGCTCGTCGTATCGCGCCGCTCAATGGGAAAATGTCGGGACGGAGACGATCGATGACCGCAGTATGGATCGACGCCAGATTGGACGATGATGCGACCCGCGCCGCCCTCCACAAGGGCGACATCGTGATTCTCGCGCCGACGCCGGCATCGAGGGCCATGGCCGAACTCGCCCGCGACATGCTCGAGAAGGCCTTCGCCCCGCATCATCCCGAAACCGTGCACGAGCACCTGACGCCCGAGGAGGTCGCAGCCCTCCTCGCTACGCTGAAGCCCACCTTCATCCATCATCCCGACAACAAGAAGCTCATCCCCCAGTTGATGACCGAGCACGGCGTCGATGTCGACAAACTCTACTTCGACGTACCGCGCTTGCGGTCAGCCTATCCGTCACACTTCCTGACGACCGGCATCGCCTACGCGTTCCATCCCCACCGCGACACCTGGTATTCGGCGCCCCAGTGTCAGATCAACTGGTGGTTTCCCATCTATCCGCTCAAGGCGGACAACTGCATGGGCTTCTATCCCCGTTACTTTGCCGAGCCGGTCGCCAATAATTCCGAGATCTACAACTACTACGACTGGAACACGAAGAACCGCGCCTCCGCTGCCGCGCACGTCAAGTCCGACACGCGCGAACAGCCAAAGCCCCAGCAGTCGCTCGAGCCCGTCACCGTTCGCTACATCCCGCCTCCCGGCGGCATCATCCTCTTTTCCGGATCCCAGCTCCACGAGAGCGTACCCAACATCACCGGCGTCGCCCGCTACAGCATCGATTTCCGCACCGTCCACATGGACGACCTTCTTCGCGGTCTTGGCGCACCCAACGTCGACAATCGCTCCACCGGCACCACCATGCGTGACTATCTCAATGCGCGCACGCTGGCCCACATCCCCGAAGAGATCGTCGCGAAATACGACGACGGGACCGCCGGTGACGGCAAGGTCCTGAACTACAATGAAGTCGTCAAAGGCCAGGTTGCGGCCGAGTAACTGCGGAGCAAGTCCAATGAACGATGTGCCTGCTCCCTCCACAGTCCGATCGGGTGCGACAGCCCTTGCCCCGCCCGGCTGCGCCTGCCGTCTGTGTGGCACGACCTTGCGTCATACCCTCGTCGATCTCGGCATGTCGCCGCTCTGCGAGAGCTTCATCAAGATCGAGGACGTCGACGCGATGGAGCCGTACTTCCCGCTCCACGTCCAGGTCTGTCACGTCTGCTATCTCGCCCAGTTGAAAGCCTACGTGACGCCAGATCACATCTTCCGCGAGTACGCCTACTTTTCCTCGTACTCCACATCGTGGGTCGCCCACGCGAAACACTACTGCGAGATGATCACGCAGCGCCTGTCGCTCGGTCGTGAAAGTCTCGCAGTAGAATTGGCCAGTAACGACGGCTATCTGCTCCAGCATTTCCTGCCGCTCGGCGTACCCGTGCTCGGCATCGAGCCCGCCCGCAACGTGGCAGCCGTCGCCGTCGGCAAGGGTATCGAAACCATCACCGAGTTCTTCGGTGTCGACCTCGCCCGAGACCTAGTTGCCAAAGGACGAAAGGCCGACCTCATCGCCGGCAACAACGTGCTCGCCCAGGTCCCCGACCTCAACGACTTTGTCGGCGGCATGAAGATCCTGCTGAAGCCGCAGGGCACGATCACGCTGGAATTCCCCCACCTCCAGCGCCTCATGGACGAGAACCAGTTCGACACCATCTACCACGAGCACTTCTCGTACTTCTCCGCCCTATCGATGGTCGAGATCGCGCGCCGCCACGGGCTCGTCTTCTACGACGTCGAGGAATTGCCGACCCATGGCGGTTCGCTGCGCGTCTATCTCGCCCATGTCGAAAGCGGACGGTCTCAGAGCCCCGCCGTCGAAGCGCTTCTCGCCCGTGAGCGGTCCGCCGGTCTTGACCGCATGGACACCTACGCCGGCTTTTCCGACCAGGTGCGCCGGACGAAGCGCAACCTCCTGTCGTTCCTCATCGCTGCGAAGAACGACGGCAAGCGCATCGTCGGCTACGGCGCGCCGGGCAAAGGCAACACACTCCTCAACTACTGCGCCATCGGCACCGACTTCCTCGACTTCACCGTCGACCGCAATCCCTACAAGCACGGCCGCGTCACCCCCGGCATGCACATCCCGATCCATCCCGTCGCGGCCCTCGATGAAGCCCGCCCCGACTATGTCCTCGTCCTGCCGTGGAACCTGAAGAACGAGATCATCGCGCAGATGAGCCACATTGGAAGTTGGGGCGGGAAGTTCGTCGTACCCATTCCCGAAGTCGAAGTTGTCACGCCGGAAGCACCGGCACGAGGGAGGACATCATGAAAGTCGTCCTGTTCTGCGGGGGGCTCGGCACCCGCATCCGCGAGTATTCCGAGCAGATTCCGAAGCCGATGATCCCCGTCGGCCAGCAGCCGATCCTCTGGCACGTCATGGACTACTACAGTCGCTACGGCCACCGCGACTTCGTCCTCTGCCTCGGCTACAAGGCCAACATCGTCAAGGACTACTTCCTCAACTACAAGCCCCAGGCTCATGTCGATTGCGTCGTCTCCGGCGGCGGCGCGCGCATCGAGTATCTCGGCCGTCTCCCCGAGGACTGGCGCGTCGCCATGATCGACACTGGCGTCTGGCGCAACATCGGCGAGCGTCTTTGGGCTGTGCGCGAACACGTCAAGGGCGAAGAAATGTTCCTCGCCAACTATTCCGACGGCCTCTGCGACATCGACCTTGATGACCTCGTGCGCCGCTTCAAGGCCTCCGACAAGGTCGGTGCCTTCGTCGCCATCCGCCCGCCGCTGACCTATCACCTCGCCGACATCGACGACAGCGGTCGCGTCCGCGAGTTCCGCACCTCGGACCGCTCCGACATCTGGATCAACGGCGGCTACTTCATCTTCCGCCCGGAAATCTTCGACTACATGCGCGAGGGCGAGGAACTCGTCGTCGAGCCCTTCGGCCGCCTCATCGCCGAGGACAAGCTGATGGCGTTCAAGCACGAAGGCTTCTGGCGCTCGATGGATACGCTCCGCGACCGCCAGATGCTGGAAGACATGGTCGAGCAGGGACGCATGCCGTGGCGCGGTTCCGACAGCATTGCAAATCGCCCCCGCAAGGCGGGCTGACCAGTCACATTTGCGTCACGGAAGCGGCGTATGAGATGTCTCCATGAAATCGGCTCCGGGAAGCGGCTTACAGTGGTCGCTCTCGGGGCCCACTCGGATGATATCGAGATCGGAGCCGGGGGAACGATCCTCGATCTGTGCGCCAGTGGCGTGGATCTCGATATCCATTGGTGTGTTTTGAGCGCGGTCGGCCGCCGCGAAGAGGAAGCGAGGGCTTCTGCCCATAGCTTCCTCGAACGCGCCGCCACACACCAGATAGATTGCGCCTCCTTTCGCGACGGCTATTTCCCTTACGCCTCCGACCTGAAGGACTGGTTCGAACGGCTCAAGACGCGCTGCCCCACTCCTGATCTCGTTTTCACCCATCGCCGCGACGACGCCCACCAGGACCATCGCACCGTCTCGAGCCTCACCTGGAACACCTACCGCGACGCGACCATCCTCGAATACGAAATCCCGAAGTGGGATGGTGACGTCTGCCAGCCGAACGCCTATGCCGCGCTCACCGCGCCGGGCCTCGAGCGCAAGATCGCACTGCTCATGCGCCACTTCGGCACGCAGCGCTCGAAAGACTGGTTCGATCCTGAAACCTTTCGCGGTCTCGCCCGCCTGCGCGGCATGGAGTGCCGTGCGCCAAGCCGCTACGCCGAAGCCTTCGTCGCCCGCAAGCTCCGCCTCCTCTGATCCAAGAACTCGCACCCCGGGGATCTCGCATGTCGAAACTTCAGCCCGTCAAGCTGCAGAGCCCGCCCTGGACCTATTTCGGTGGCCGTGTGCGCCCCTCGTCCGAAGCAGTCCTCCACGTCTCGACCGAAGCCGTCGTGCGCGGTCTCAACGTCTTCGAAGGCCTGAAGGGCTTCTGGCAACCCGACGGCTCCTTCGGCCTCGTCGCTCTCGAACGCCATTGGGCCCGCCTCGGCCGCTCCGCACGACTGCTGCATCTCCCGTTCGACATGCCGTATTCCGAGTTCGAAGCCGCCTGCCATGACCTCGCGCGCCACCTTTACAAGCCCGAGACAAATCTCTGGATTCGCGCCACCCTCTACGGGGTCGAGGGGCACTGGGGCGTCGGCACCAGGACGGATCTTGTCCTGACCGGCTATCATTGCCCGAAAGGACTTCCGACAACTCAGACCACCGGCATATCGACGTGGCAGCGCGCTACCGACAATGCTCTCCCGTGCCGGATCAAGACGAGCTCGAATTATCAGGTCGCACGCCTCGCCAAGATCGAAGGCCGCGAGCGTGGCTACTCCGAAATGGTGCTCCTGAACGCCAGCGGCCGGGTCGCCGAGGCCATCGGCAGCACCGTCATAACTGTCATCGACGGAGTGATCGTCACTCCGCCCACGTGGGAGAGCGCATTCCCCGGCATCACCGTAGACATCCTCGAACATCTCGCATCAGATCTTGGCATGCGCTTCGTTCGCCGCCCCATCGAACGCACCGAACTCTCCATCGCCGAAGAAATGGCGTTCGTCGGCACGCTCAACGACGTCACCCTGATTGCCGCGCTCGACGGTCGCCCCTTCGGACCGCCACATCTCCTGCAACGTCTCGCTGAACGCTATATGGCCGCTGTCACCGGCGCCTTGCCGCACCCCGCCGTCGACATGTCGTGCCGCCCCTACGCACCGGTCGGCGGGGCCGAAGCAGACCAAGTGCGTCGCATCGCCTGACGCGGAACAGGAACGGCCGCGATGTCTTCCGTCGATATCATCATTCCGAACTACAACTACGGCCGGTTCCTGCCCGACTGCATCTCGAGCATCGAGAGCCAGGGTATCGACGACTACCGCATCCTCGTCGTCGACAATGCCTCGACTGACGACAGCGTCGCCATCGCCCGCACCTGCGCCGCGCGAAATCCAAGGATCGAAATCGTCGTCAACGAGACGAACATCGGGCCGCAGGGAAACTTCAACAAGGGCCTCACGCTCGCAAGCGCCGACTACGTCATGTTCCTCTGCGCCGACGATTGGCTGGCGCCGGGTTCGATGCGCCGCGCACTGCACGCCCTCGATGCCCACCCTGAAGCGTCGTTCGCAATCGGTCGGGAGATCCACCTTCTGGCGGAAATCGTCGACATCCCGCCCGACGTTCTCCACGCGTCCGCACCCTGGGCAGAGCTGAGCTGCGCCGACTTCATCCGGCGCATATGCCGCTTTGAGGGCGAGCAGCTCGCCCTCGCCGGTGTTGTCATGCGGCGCGCAGCAAGGGAGCGCGCTGGCTTCTACGACGAACGGCTGCACTATTACGACGACCTCGAAATGGCACTCCGGCTCTCGACCTTCGGGCCGGTCCTGCTGTCGGCCTCCTGCCACGTCATTCGCCGCATGCATGGCGCGAACATTTCCGCCACCCAGTGGCAGAGCGATCTGAGCGGCTTCGATGAGACACTGCGGGCGCTTGCGATCTTCTTCGGGAATGAAGACCTTGATGTCCCCGACCGCATCGCCCTTCGCCGTGAGGCCGAGCACAATCTCGCCGCCCAGATATACTGGCGCGCACTGTCCGAAGCCGCGTCCGGAAACATCCGTCGCGCAAAGGCCCTTTACCGGTTCGCCGTCAAGATCGCTCCTCGCTACGTCTTCGCTCCTCCGCTCGGTTACCTGCGTCGGCGCGGCGGCGTACGGCATGTCGCCGCCGCCCTGCGACAGCGCCTCCTGCGTTCTTCGGCACCGGAGCCGGCAGTGCGCCTCGGAAGTAGCGGCGGCGCATAGATCCTTGCGTGCCGGTCCTGTCGATCACTTACGGAGAGACGTGACGAGTGCGGGCTCCTGTGCGCGAGCCGCCTTCTGCGTCATTGCCGACCTGGCCGTGACGATCCGGCGCCAGGACGAGTCGCGGTCGGCGAGTTCGAGCGCTTGCGCCACCACAAGTCCGGCATCGAAAGTGGACATGGAGTGGCACTGCAAGCCGAGACCGTGCTCCCCGAGCAGTTCGTCGTGCCGCGGCGAATAGCCGAGCGACAGGCACGGAACGCCCATCTTGAGTCCTGCGACGAGGTTGTGGAAGCGTGACGCGATAACGACATCCGCATCCGAAACGGCACTGCAGATGTCTTGGAACGTTCGTGCAGTGTGAAGTGAGACACTCTCCGCGTCCCGCGCGTGAGCCCGAAGCAGGTCCACATATCGCCCCGCCGTAATCGCATCGGAATCTTCGCCTGCGATGACCCGGATCAGGAAGCCAGCTTCGACAAGTTGTCGACCGACCTGCACCAGTCCGTCGATATAGTGTTCGAAAGCCGCATCCGCCGAGCGCCCCTTTTTACCGTCACCGAGATGCGACATCACGCCGATAGCGGCCGTCGGTCGCCCCGGCGGTGCACGACGCTCGCACGCGGTCACCAGGTGAAACGCGATATCCGGAAAAACCGGATCGAGACGGGCCTTGAAGCCGTAGGCTGATAGCTGATCCCGCGAATACGTGTCGCGCCAGCTGCGATAGTGCGCCAGCCGAAACGCACCGTGCAGATACCATCGGCTCAGCCTGGTCCTGATCGGCCCCGCTCCTCCGCTGACGATCGCGATCCATACGCCACGAAGCCGGGCGGCAACCGTGATCCAGAACAGCGTCCGCGGCATCCCGCTCGGTCGCTCCCCGACATCCTCGAAAAGCGCCGTCCCCGGAATGAAAAGCGCCCCGACATCGCGCAGCAGGAGCCAGAGCATGAGCGGCTCCGCGATTCTGTAAAGGATATGCATCAATTGGGTTTGGTTCGGAGCGCGGATGTGTCGTGCTGTTACCGCCTCGATGCGATGGTCGCGCTGGACGGCTGCGGGATCGAGGCAGAAGCAGCGCAAGCGTGCCTCGGGATGATGCCTTCGAACGATGTCGATCATCGCGGCCAGCGACGCTTCGTTGCCGTAGTTTCCCGTGCCGAAGTTCCCGACGATTCCTACGATCGCAGGCGCGCGCTGACCTTTGGCGCGCATCTCGGGAAGAGCGTCACCGTTGATCTCCGGGGTGTCCCCGGCTGCGCTTCGCGTCGCCGTTCTCATGATCCGTGCCCCTGCGCAGTCGACAGCCGTTCCGTGTCGCGTGCCTGCGATGGCGTCGTCGTTTGCATCGCTCCCATCGACATGCGACGTCGCTTCGCCGTCATCAATCGCTTGACCGCCGAGGTCGCCCGCGTGATCTCCTCCGCAAGGGGATGCCGCGTCAGGAAAAGTCCACAGATCCACCCCACCGCAGCAGCGAGCCCCGCAGCCAATCCTTTCTCGACCGACAGCTGAAGACCGTTGGAAATGACGAATAGAAGCGGCCCGATGGCCGTCGCCAGCGTCACGAAAAGTGGCTTGCGCAGCGCGTGCAGGAGATCTCCGGACGCGATCGGCACGCGCCGCCGGAGATAATAAAGATCCACCAGCGCGCTGAGCGGCACGAAGATGAGAAAGCTCAGCGCAGCCGGATACAACCCGAACTGCGCCGCGATCAGGAAAATGGCGGTCGACATCGGCAGCGCGATCAAGTTCGCGATGAACCTGTCTCTGATACCTCCAGCCGCGATGAGCGCTGGCCAGACGAGCAAGGTTGGCGTCGAGAAGAGTGCCGCGACCGACAGGATCTGGATGAGCGGGACGACCGACTGCCACTGCGATCCGTAAAGAATCGCAACGATTGGATCGGCCAACAGGATGACGAGCACGAGGCCCGGCCAATGGACGGCAGCCAGCACTTCGAGCCAGTCGAGATACGGCCTTGCCAGCGTCGTACTCTTCGATCGTGTATGCTCCGAAAACGATGGGATTGCGACCGAGACGATAACGTCGACGAACAGGCGCTCCGAGAGTTGCGAGAGATTGCTCGCGCGTCCGAAATACCCCGCGTCCGTCAGCGACAGCGAGCGTCCGACGACACCGGCCGTTAGCGCCATGTGCGCGCGATGCAGCGCACTGGACGCGCCTTGATAACGACCGAAAGCAAAGATGTCGGACACCCCCGAGAGCGTCGGGCGAGCGTACCAGCGCGGCGGTATGAACACGAAGCACGCGATCATGGCGGCGAGTGCCCCGCAGAGCCAGCCATGGGCCATTGCCATGACGCCGAACCCTGCGAACGCGAACGCGACCGAAGACGCCCCGCTCACGGCCGCCTGTACCAGCAGCAGGACGGCGATTGCACTGAAGCGCATCTCGCGTTGCAGGACGGCCTGTCCGGTCACGGTCATGGCCTCGATGACCAGCGCGATAGCCACGACCACCAGGAAGTCGGCGAGCACAGGGTTGTGAAAAAAGGATGCGATTTCATCTGCGAAACTGGCCAGCCCGATGCTCAGGACGACGGCCAGAGACAATTGGACGTAGGCGACAGCGGAGACATCCTGTTGTTCGACGCACGTCTTCTGGATCAGGTAGAGCGGACTGACGAAGTCACGTGCCGCCGTGGCCAGCATCGCGATTGTCGTCCCGATCAGGACGGTCCCGATCTCCGCCGGTGTCATCAGGCGCGATAGCGCCATCGTCACGATGAGGCCCGCCAGCAGCACCGCATAACGGGAAATCCCGGAAACAAAGATCGCGGACCTCAGTCCAACCATCTGTTCGTTACTCCTCGAATGCCATGCCTGGCCATCATGCCTGCGGCTGCGATCATATGTCCGCTGCGTAAGCGCAACCGCTAAGACATCGGGTCACGCTCCCTGTCCCAAAGTAGTAGGGGCGTCGCATCGATCGTCGTCGCATTTGCCGATACGCGTCGCGTCTGGCCCGCTGATCCGCCCGATGAGAAAGGTTTCGACACCGGCCTCGATCGCGCGCCCGTAGACCTCGAGTGCCATGTCGAACGCATCGAGTGTCTGCTCGATTGCGGTGTCGTCGTGCGCGATCGACGGCGCCAGTGTCGGCATCAGCACCCCATGCCGTATCGTCTCCTGCATGAGCAGCGCCTGGAAATGCCGCGACGGCTGACCATCCCGGTCGCGCGCAACGACGATCGGCCGGCATACCCGCCCCCTGACCTCCAGAACCGTCTCGAGCCCTCGGCTCTTGATCCTGTCGACAGCTCCGGCCTTCAGTCGCCGCCCCCTGTCATGCAAGATGTCGGCGACGCCATCACTGGTATGAACGCGAACGACGGCCATGAGTGCCGCGAGACCGAGGATGGACGCTGCGGTCTCGCCATAGGCGGCGCCACCCGGGAAGATGGAATCGTCCACGTGCGGCAGCAGGCGCATCAGCGCCCGTGATCCGGTCAGTGCTGCGAACGGCAGGCCGTTGGTCGCACTGCGTCCGAACACGGCCAGATCGGGAGCGCAGCTGTAGGCGCGCTGCGCACCGCCCGCCGCCCAGCGAAATCCCGTTGTCCGCTCATCGAAAATCAGCAGCGCGCCGTGTTCCCGTGCGATCTCGACGCAGGACTGGATCCATCGCGTCTCCGGATCGGCCGCCCCTCCGGCATCGATGAGTAAAGCTGCGGTTGGACCGCCCGGGCCGTCCAGCACGTCTCCGAGCGCGCCCGGATCGAGCGAACGGGAGTGTCCGCCGTCAGACCGCTCGTCGGCCGTCCATTCCTCGAAGTCCGGTTTGTGCAAGGTTATGACGCGACTGCGCCCTGTTGCAGCGCGCGCCAGCAGGACCGCAGCCATGACCGCCTCCGCTTCTGAAGTGTAGAAGCGCGCCATGTCGGCGTCTGGCAGAAGTTTCAGAAGTGATTCCGCTGCCTCCGGCTCCTCGATGCAGGGGCGCGAGAACGCATCGCCCGACCGCAGGGCCATGCTGACGGCCTGCCGCACCGCAGGATGGCCATGACCGAGCCCGACCGGACAGCGCCCCGCACCATATTCGATGAAAGAGCGTCCGTCCGCGTCGACGACACGACAGCCCGCACCTTGTCGGATGAAGGCCGGCGACATCAGCGGAAAGGGCGAACGCGTCCCCATCCATCCCGTATCGTCGTGCGGAATGACCGCGCGGGCCCGGACGCTGAGAGCATTGGAGCGAAGGTATCCGTACTCCAGCCGGTTGGGATCGGGCACGAGCCGCGCAAGGCTGGATGGCTGGGTCTGCCTGCCGGGGCCGGCCTGCAGAGGTGAATTCGGTTGCCAGCGTCCTGTCGTGACGCGTGTCGGCCTTCGAAGCGGAGTCATGAGAACTCGTCAGACAACAGCCATGAGACATGACCGTACCCGCGCGCGCCCCATTCCGACGCCTTGCTAATTTGAGGATCGCCACATCGAAAGGCGTAGGTGAGATCGGTGGCACACAAAAAAAGCGGCGATGCCGAAGCATCGCCGCATCATATCGGTTCTGTTTCTGCCTACTGCGCCTTGGGCGGATCGACCACCGGAGGCGTCCCGAGGCTCGGCGGTGCGCCGAGACTGGGCGGCGGCGGTAGACCCGATGGCAAGCCTGGCAATCCGCCCGGTGCGCCACCACCGATCGAGGGGGGCGGCGGCAGGTTGAGCCCGGGAATTCCGAGGCCCGGACCACCCGGCCCGCCAAGACCCGGGATGACGATTTCGACCTTGCTCGGATCAATCGTAGGTGCGGCGGCCTTGTAGTGCATGACCATGCCGGGGAACGCGATCACGAGGCCGACCATGATGCACTGGATGACCACGAACGGCACCGCGCCCCAGTAGATCTGCCCGGTCGTGATCCCATCTGTCAGCTTGCCAGTGAGCTTGTCGGTATAGGCTTCGCGTGGCGCGACGGATCGCAGGTAGAACAGCGCAAACCCGAACGGCGGATGCATGAAGGATGTCTGCATGTTCACCGCGAGTATGACGCCGAACCAGATGAGGTCGATGCCGAGTTTGTCCGCTGCAGGTCCGAGCAGCGGAATGACGATGAACGCCAGCTCGAAGAAGTCGAGGAAGAACGCGAGCAGGAACACCATCACGTTGACGACGATCAGGAAGCCTGTCTGTCCACCTGGCAGCGACACCAGCAGGTGTTCGACCCAGAGATGCCCGTTCACGCCATAGAACGTAAGCGAGAAGATGCGCGCGCCGATCAGGATGAACAGCACGAACGCCGACAGTTTCGCCGTCGCTTCGACCGCCGACTTGAGCATCGCGAAGTTGAACCGGTTCGGATTGCCGTCCAGCCAGCGCTTGAACATCGCAAGCAGCATCGCACCCGTCGCCCCCATGGCCCCGCCTTCGGTCGGCGTCGCAACGCCGATGAAGATCGTGCCGAGCACGAGGAAGATCAGGAACAGCGGCGGAACCATCACGAATGTCACCTGCTGCGCCATCCGCGACAGGAACCGGAAGCCGGTGATCTTGCCGAGCACCCAGTTCAGCACCGCGGCACTGAAGGCGACAACGATGCCGACCGCCATCACGAGGACGACGAAATCGGCGCCGCGATATTTTGTACCCTTCATCAGGTAGTAGCCGGCGAAACCCGATATGAGCGCCAGGATGAGCAGCGAGATAAGCCCCCGCCCGCCATTGTCTTCGCGATAACCGATAGCCTCCGCGGGCAGTCCCGGCGCATAGCTCGGCCGGATCATGGTCACGAGGAATATGTAGCTGGCATAGAGCATCGACAGCACCATGCCCGGGATGAACGCACCTTCGTACATGTCGCCGACCGACCGGCCGAGCTGGTCGGCCATGACGATAAGGACCAGCGAGGGAGGGATGATCTGCGCCAGCGTACCGGAGGCCGCGATGACGCCGGACGCCACGCGCCGGTCATATCCGTACCTCAGCATGATCGGCAGAGAGATGAGCCCCATGGAGATGACCGAGGCCGCAACCACGCCCGTCGTCGCCGCCAGCAGTGCGCCGACGAAGATGACGGCGTAGGCAAGACCGCCACGCACCGTCCCGAACAACTGGCCGATCGTGTCCAGAAGGTCTTCCGCCATGCCGGACCGTTCGAGGATGAGTCCCATCAATGTGAAGAACGGGATCGCCAGCAGCGTGTCGTTGTTCATGACGCCGAATATGCGTTCCGGCATCGAGTACAGCAGTGGCCAGGAAAGATTGATGTTGCCACCCGAGAGCGGCGCCAGTTCGACACCGATGATGAAGAACAACAGACCGCAGGCCCCGAGCGAGAAGGCGACGGGATAACCGAGCAGAAGGAAGACGACGAGCGCAGAAAACATGATCGGTGCCATGTTCTGCGCGATCCAGACGGACATATTGAGAGCCTCCGCAAGCGTGGAGATTTAAAGGGTTCGCCGCGCTGATGCGCGCGTTCGGGAGATTACTTCTGAGCCTTGAGCCGGGCTTCGGCTTCGGCCGCAAGCGCCTCGCGCAGGCGCGCAGCTTCCGCTTCGGCAAGCTCGTGGTGGCCGCCGCCGCTGACATCCTCCAACTCGCCCCGCATGATCGCCCACCGTTTGATGAACTCGGAGATGCCTTGCAGGAATAGGAGCGTGAACGCGAGTGGCACCAGGAACTTGGCCGGATAGACCGGCAGCCCGCCGGCGTTCGTCGACTGCTCGTTCTGAAGAAGTGAGCGCCAGAAAAACGGGTAGGATGTGTACATCATCAGGAGGCAGATCGGGATCAGGAACAGCGAGTGTCCGATCAGGTCGATGACGTTTTTGACCCGCTTCGAAAACATGCTCGAAACGACGTCGATGCGAATGTGCTCGTTGGCGATGAGCGTCCAGGCGGCGCAGAGCAGAAACACGGCTCCGAACAGCACCCACTGTAGTTCAAGCCACGCGTTCGACGACATGTCGAACACCTTTCGAACGATCGCGTTGACCGTGGAAACGAGAACGGCGACGAGGATGGCCCAAGCGACGACTTTTCCTATCCACGTATTGAGCGCGTCGATGACGCGACTGAAACTCAGAAGTCCTTGCATCCGGTCCCCACCCGATCAATTGAACATTTCTTCTTGACTACGACCTAGGTCTATAGCCCTTTCCCCCAGTGGAATAGCCTCATGATGTCACAATGGGAACACAAATGACACTGTGTCCCGCGTATGGGCCGTTCCTCGAAATGGCATATCGCGCACAATCGGATTGGCGGCGGCAGATGACAGTAAACAAGGATCAGGTTCTCGAAGCTCTCCGCAAGGTGAAGGGCCCGAATCTCGAAGGAAACATCGTCGATCTCGGCCTCGTCTCCGAGATCCTGCTCAAGGACGGTCGCGCCTATTTTTCAATCACCGTGCCGGCCGAGCGCGCCGAAGAACTGGAACCGCTGCGTCAGGCCGCAGAAAAGGTCGTGAGCGCCGTTCCTGGAATTACTGGAGTTGCAGCCGTTCTCACCGCCGACGCTGCACCGAGCCGCACCCGAGCACCGGAAAATCCGCGCGTCCAGGCCGCCCGTGCAGCGGCAGTCGGACAATCGCGTCCGCCTCATGCGCATACGCATGATCATGGGCATGGACATGCCCCGCGCCCGGCTGCTTCGTCAGCTGGCCCGACAGCCGCGAAGATCCCTGGCATTCGCCACCTTATTGCAGTCGCCTCAGGGAAGGGCGGCGTCGGCAAATCCACCACGACGGTGAACCTGGCTCTCGGTTTTCAGGCCATGGGCCTCCGCGTCGGCATTCTCGATGCAGATATCTACGGCCCGTCTCAGCCACGTCTTCTGGGCCTCACAGGCCGCCCTCAGGCTCAGGCCGACAAGAAACTGAAGCCGATGGAAGCCTATGGGCTCCAGGCCATGTCGATGGGCTTTCTCGTCGATGAAGGAACTCCGATCATCTGGCGCGGTCCGATGGTCGTCTCGGCCCTTACCCAGATGTTGCGTGAGGTCGCCTGGGGCGCGCCCGGCGCCGACCTGGACGTCCTTGTGATCGACATGCCACCCGGCACGGGCGACGTTCAGTTGACCATGGCGCAGCAGGTTCCGCTGTCCGGCGCCGTGATCGTCTCGACACCGCAGGATCTGGCCCTCATCGACGCCCGCAAGGGCCTTAACATGTTCAAGAAGGTGGACGTTCCCGTCCTCGGCATCATCGAGAACATGAGCTATTTCGTCTGCTCGAAGTGCGGCGAGCGTCATGAGATCTTCGGCCACGGCGGCGCCGAAGCAGAAGCGAAATCTCTCGACATCACCTTCCTCGGTGCCGTTCCCCTTCACATCGACATCCGGTCTCGCTCCGATGCCGGCCAGCCGATCGTCGCGTCGAGCCCGTCCGGCATTCACGCCCAGATCTATCGCGACATTGCCGCCAAGACCTGGAACGAACTCGAAATCAGCCAGGGCAAGCGTCACGCGCCCCCACGTCTCGATGTCGTCGAGGGCGGCGCCATGCTCGAAGTTGCCTTCGATGGCCGTCCCCCCTTCCGGCTACCGGCGGAGATGCTTCGCGTCATGAGCCCGTCGGCCGAAGTCCAGGGGCACGCCCCCGACCAGCGCGTCACCGTCGCCAGGAAGCGGAACGTGAAAATCCGAGAACTGCAGCCGGTCGGAAACTATGCGGTCAAGATCGTCTTCGACGACGGCCATAACACCGGCCTCTACGCATGGAACTACCTCGACACGCTGCACACCGAGCGTGATGCCCGCTGGGCGGAGTATCTGTCCGAGCTGAAGGCGAAGGGACTGGACCGCGGCTAGACCGACGGCTGCACGATCCGGATCGGAAGGGGTAGGGGGATCGATCCCTCTGCCCTCACGCGCGCCCCAGCGTGCGCTGCAAGAACCCCATGAGCAGCGCGCTCACCGCCCCGCCAGCGCCACTACCGACGATCTGCGCGAACAGCGACCCGAATTCCGGATCCATCGTTGTCCCTGCGGCATGCGGGGCAATGAGCGCGGTGAGCAGCGTCCCGCCGAAGCCGCCTCCGACGAGCCCTGCCAGTGCGTTGCCGCGCGGTCCGAGCGAAAGTTTCGGCACCAGCGCCCCGGCGATGTTGCCGCCGAATGCACCCGCGACCAGTTGCAGCGTTAGACTGAGGATGTCCAATGTCGGCCTCTCGGTATTGTCGAGCCGCACGTATCGTCGAGCGCGCTTCTGTTACGACTTCGCGCCCGGCGGCACTTTCTCGCGTGTCATGAAATGATACTCCACGTTCGGACGCATCTCCGTCGCCGCCGCCATGCGGTTTGACATGTTGTAGAACGACGCGGTCGCCGCGATGTCCCAGATGTCGCGATCGGAAAACCCGGCATCGCGGAGAGCCTGCCGATCGGCCTCGACGATTTTCGCCGGGGTCTCGGTGAGCTTCGCTGCGAAATCGAGCATCGCCATCTGTTTCTTCGTCAGCGGCGCGGCCCGATAATTCTGAACCATGAGTTCACCGGCGATCGGATCTTTCGCACGCTGACGCACGGCCGCACCATGCGCCGTGAGACAGTAGTGGCAGTGATTGATCGAGCTGACGACCACGGCGATCATCTCGCGTTCGAGTTTGCTGATGCCGCTGTCGGCGAGCATAAGATCGTCCACCATGTCGATGAACGCCTTCAGCTTCACGTTGTCGAACGCGTAGGCCCTGAGAACGTTCGGAACGAATCCGAGCTTGTCCTGGCACTTGTCGAAGTAGGCCTTGAGCCATGGCTCGAGCTCGGCCTGCGGCGGCAGATTGAGTGCGGTGGGTGCATCTTTGTTGGTCATGTGCCACTCCTTTCGGGATGATGTGCCTTGGTCACAGGCTGATGTGGCCGTCAGATACATGCACCGAGTGCCCGCCGATCCGCACTGTCTCGAGCTTGCCTCGGCTTACCGCGAGCGAAAGCGTCACGAGGCTCGGCCGCCCCATTTCAAAGCCCTGTTCGAGCGTGCGCTTGTGCAGGCCGTCGGGCAGCACGTCGTAGGTGTGAATGACGCCGGCGAACGCTGCTGCCGCCGAACCTGTCGCCGGATCTTCCGGTACACCGGCGCCAGGCCAGAACATGCGCGCGTGAAACGACGATGATACATGTTCCGTTTCCCGCGTATAAAGATAAACGCCGCCCGGTACCGAGCCACCGAACGCCGCTTCCCATTGCTTGAGGTCCGGTCTGGCGCGCGCGATCGCCGTCAAACCGCTGACGGGGACGAAGGCGAATGGAACTCCCGCGGAAAACACCACCGGCTTGTGATTGGCAAATCCGATCTCACTCGGAATGAGGCTGAGTGCGGGCGCGATCACCTCCGCTGGCGGCATGACGACGCCGCGTTCCGGCAGCTTCGGTGCATCGAACTCGGCAAATGCCGTCTGACCCGGTCTCTGCCGGACCCCGACGCGAACGGTCCCGGCTCCGGTCTCCAGAACGATCAGCGCATCCCGCTCGCCATTGGTTTCCGGCGATCTCAGCTCCGCCAGCAGCGCCGCAACCCCGACCAGCGGATGACCTGCGAACGGAAGCTCGAGCCCTGGTGTGAAGATGCGAACCTTCGCCGTGTGCGCAGGTCGCTCCGTTTTGAGAACGAAGATCGTCTCCGACAGGTTGAACTCCCGCGCGATCTTCTGCATCTGTGATCCGTCGAGCCCATCCGCATCGAGCACCACCGCCAGCGGATTTCCAGAGAATCTCGCCTGCGTGAAAACGTCGAGGGTATGAAATGGGAGCCGCATGGGGTCTGTCTCTCGAAGGGGCCGGCCACCCGACCGGCTGGCCCGAATACCTTGACCTGCGCGCCCTGACAACTGGCCGGCCTGGTCGCGCTAGCCGAACAGATGACCGATGACAGCCCTTGTGAATGGCTGGATGGATGGATCGGATGCATCCTCGTGCGACCGGACGATCTTGAGCGCCGTGATCTCGAGGTCGTTCTCGTCCCGAAGATGCCGATGAATCCGGCCGATCAAGGCGTCTGTTCGCTCCCGCGCCCGGTAGACGACGCCAAACGAAACCTGCCGCGCGCTGCTCGCGATGACGAAACCGGGCGCGGGATCGACATCGAAGCCGACGACGAGCCCCGTCTCCTCCTGCAATTCGCGCGCGGTACTCCCCGCGATATCGGCAATTCCGTCCGGGTCTATGTCGCGCGGGTCCAGAAAACCACCGAAGAAATAGGCCGAACCGCTGTTGATCGTCTCCGGTCCTGCCGTACCGAGAATAATGTGGCCCTCCGCCGATAAGAGGATTGCGGAGCCGAAGGCATCGATGACACCCGCCTGCCACGCCACCTCTCGCCAGTAGAGAAAGGTGCGGAATTCGACAGGGTGCAGCTGGCCGTCGAATTGCACGCCGCTCGATGTCGCGTGCAGGCTTGTCGGAGGTGTCATCACGAACACCGTCCCGTTGAAGAGAGCGGGTGTCTCCCGGACACGCCTCTGCCAGTGAGTGTCCGCACTCTGCGGCGGCGGCAGAAGCTGCGTTGGAATGGGCTTGTCCGCAAGCAGCAGAATCCTGTCCGCCACAGTCACGGTGAACTCGGTACACCGCTTCTCGGGGTCCGGAGCCTTCAATTTTCTTTCCTTTCGTTTCTAAAGATTTGAAGCCGAACGATAAAGCATTTGAAAATGACCCGCCAAAAACCGGAATTTAGCCGTGTTATCGCCCAACTCGAAGGCGTTAATGCCTTCGTCGCCGACGACGAAGCGACACCGATGTGGGGCATCGGGTGGCCCGAAGTAGCAGGGGCCCGAGGGGGATTGGAGAAAATTGGGTTTGTCGAACGGCCGCCTGGCGGTAGCCGATGGGCCCTTGCGTAACGGAGGTACGGCGGCAACGCCGTCTTCCGGTTGGGACGGCGGCGCGACCCCGCAACGCCGCCGTCCCAAGCATTTCGGTATTTCGGTCGTTTGCACGCGCTCGCTGCCGGCAATGCACCGTGAGCCCGGTCCTGATCCAGGTTGTGCGACCGCAATTCGCGGCCGGATCCCGGGCTCGAACAGGACACGAAGAGTTCCACTGTCGGAAGGAGCAGGCCTTCCGCACCGCCACACACCTCCCTCCCCGACGCGGGAGTTCGGCGCCTTCCGGCAGTGGTTCGACCTTGTCTCCAGATACATCGCCGTCTTCCATCCGGACATGGAAAAGGGCCCGCTCCTGAGCGGGCCCTTTCCGTCGATGCGACCTGAACTGGCGTACGCGCTCGAGCCGTCGTTATTTCTTCTGGGCCGGCGGCTGCGCCGGTGCGCCCTTTTGCCCCGGTGCTGCGGTGCCGTGCGCGGTATTGCCCTGCATCCGCTGCAGTTCTTCGTTTTGCTTGCGGTACTCCTCGATCGCCTTCTTCTGGTTTTCGGCGATCTGCTGCATCAGCGCGCGGCGCTGCTTGGTGTACTCCGCGCTGTCGGCCGGCTTGCCTGAAAGCGCAATGTCGAAGCCCGTCAAAGGAACCGGGAACGCGACCGTCTGACCGTTCGCGCCAATGGCATAGATGATCATCCCTGCTCCCTTCTTGAGCTCGCCGATCACCTCGGGGGTCGCTTCCGTCTCACCGGTGCAGCCGGCGGCATGGCACAGCGTATAGCCGAGCTTGATCGGCTTCAGGTCCTTGTCCTCGACCTTCTCGTTCTTCTGGATTTTCTCCCACATCGCGGCAGGGTAGACGACCGCCTGCATGCCCGGCGGCAGCGCCATCCCGAGCGGGAGCATGACCATGAGATGCTGCTTGTCACTGTCCTGGAGCTGCCGGATGGCGGCGGAAACGAGCACCATGCCCGACCCGGCGTCGATGCGCTCGTGATGCGTCAGGCAGATTTCCTTGTCCTGCTTGATTTCCTTGCCGTCCTTGTCCTTGCCCATGAACGGCGCTTTTTCGCACAGCTTCACCCAGGCGGATGCCTGCTGCGCCGGAGCGGCAGCCTGCTGCGCGGGCGCCTTTTGCTGGGCCGGCGCTTTCTGCTGCGCAAGTGCACTGTACGACGAAAACATCAGCGCGCCGGCTGCCACTGCGATCGCGGCGAGCGATCCGCCGGAACAGTTCTTGGAAAGTGTAGCAATCATAGTCGCTTGGCCTCTTGAGTTCTGAGCCCCTTCTTGGACGCTCGCCCCTGAAACTAGTGTCGGACAGTCCAGTGTCCGGATCGCGGCAGAAATGCCCCGGTTCACGGCCATACGCCAGCATTCATGCGGACTATCCACACAACACAGGTCCGACGGCCATGCGTGCATGGGATGCGCCTGCAATATTGAACCGATTACGGCAATCCCGTGACCGCAGAAGCACGTTCCACTTGGCAATTGCCGGCATTTCCGGAAACAGTTGCCATCCGGCCACGAGCGGGCCACGTCTTTGGCCGACGCTCCTCCGATTACACCAGCGTGAGGGGCGGAGCCATTGGAACGAGCGGATGAACGAAAAGAAGAGCCTGCCCGGTTTTCCGAGCCGCCGCGCCGTTTGCACCGGGACTCTGGCGGCGGTTCTGTGGCCACTCCCGCTGCGGGCGGCGATTGTGCCGGCACACGCAGTCGCTATGCACGGTGCGCCGAAATATCGACCTGATTTCACTCACTTTTCACACGTCGACCCCGCCGCTCCCAAAGGCGGGCGATTGCGCCTCGGCGTCCAGGGCAGCTTCGACAGTGTCAATCCGTTGATATTCAAGGGAGACGTTGCCTCGGGCGTGCGCGACTACGTGTATGAGAGCCTGCTCGTACGCTCATCGGACGAGCCTTTTTCGCTGTATGGCCACCTAGCTCGCTCGATCGAAATGCCGCCTGACCGTGGATGGGCGACGTTCAGGCTGCGCGATACCGCGCGCTTTGCGAACGGCACACCGCTCACGGCCCGGGACGTGGCGTTTTCCCATGCCCTTCTTCGCGACAAGGGCTGGCCGTTCATGCGCGCCTCCTATGGTCGCGTCCGCAAGGTCGAAATCCAGGACGAGCGTGTCGTCCATTTCGATTTCGGCGGCGCCCGTGACCGCGAACTGCCGCTTTTGATCGGTCTCATGCCTATTCTGTCGGAGGCCGCGACAGAACCGTCGAATTTCGAGCAGACGACACTGACCCCGCCCATCGGTTCGGGGCCTTATCGCATCGCAAGTCTCGAGGCGGGCCGGACCATTGTTTATCGCCGCGACCCTGAATGGTGGGCGCGCGACCTGCCGCAAATGCGCGGACGCCACAACTTCGATGAGATCCGCTTCGAATACTTCCGCGACTCCAACACCATGTTCGAGGCCTTCAAGGCCGGCGATATCGACGTCATGATCGAGGACGACCCCGGTCGCTGGTCGCGCGGCTACGACTTTCCGGCCCTGAGGGAGGGTCGCGTGGTGAAGCGCGAACTCGAACTGCGCTCACCCGCTCCAATGTCGGGCCTGGCCTTCAATACGCGTCGTCCAGTCTTCGCCGATGCACGTGTGCGCCGCGCGCTCAATCTCGCCTTCGATGCCGAATGGCTCAACGCCTCCCTGTTCGCCGGGCTCCTCGCCCGGACCCAGAGCTATTTTGCCCGCTCCGAGCTTTCGAGCCATGGCCGCCCCGCATCCGACCGGGAACGCGCCTTGCTCGGCCGTCACATCGACGCTATCGAGCCGGCCATTCTCGACGGCTCCTGGAAACAGCCGGTCTCCGACGGAACCGGATCCAATCGCGCCAATCAGCGCGCCGCCGTCGATCTCCTCCGTGCCGCCGGCTATCGCCTCGTCGATGGCGTGATGACGAACCAGACGTCCGGCCGGGCGTTGACCTTCGAAATATTGCTGAATTCGCGTCGCCAGGAGCGCCTTGTCCTGGCCTACGTCGCCTCGCTCGCCGCGATCGGCATCACGGCGCGCCCCCGTGTCGTCGACAGCGCGCAGTATGAATTGCGGTTGAAGTCCCAGGACTTCGACATGATCCAGTCGGTCTGGCAGTCGTCGCTGTCACCCGGAAACGAGCAGCGCAATCGTTGGGGATCGGCGTCCGCCGACGCCGAAAACACGAGGAACTACGCAGGCGTCCGCAGCCCTGCCGCCGATGCGATGATCGACGCCATGGTTTCGGCGACCACGGCCGAAGACTTCACTGCGGCGGTCCGCGCCTTCGACCGCATCCTCCTGTCCGGCCACTACGTCATCCCGCTGTTCCATCCTCAGCGGCGCTGGGTGGCGCACTGGACCCGCATTGCAGGGCCGATCGGTGACGGCCGTCCGGCGACGAACGCGGGGCTCGAACTCGACAGCTGGTGGGCCAACCCGGGCTGACGATCGCCAGCCCTTACTTGCCCTTCGGCGCGCGCGCTATATCGGCGAGGTCGTGGGCGATCTGCCGGATATCTGAGAGCCGCTGGTCCGCATCCTCCCAGTCGCCGCGATAGAGCAGTTTCTGGTCCGGCTGCAGTTTCACCCGCGACTTGTTCGCTGTCAGATGTTTGACGAGCCCTTCCGGATTGGGGAACAGGCCCTTCCGGAACGTGATCGTCGCCCCCTTAGATCCGGCATCGATCTGCTGGATCGCCGCGATCCGGCACAGGCCCTTGATCTCCATCACATCGAGCAGCGCCGACACTTCCGGCGGCAGCGCCCCGAAACGATCGGTGAGTTCGCTCGCGAACTGGTCGATGTCCTCGCGCTTTTCGAGCGAGGAAAGTCGCCGATAGAGCCCGAGCCGCAGCGTCAGGTCACTGACGTAGGTCTCGGGAATGAGGACTGCGACACCGAGCGAAATCTGCGGGCTCCACTGGTCCGGCGCCTCGCCGAGATCGCCACCCTTGAGGGCCTCGATCGCCTCTTCCAGCATGGATTGATAGAGTTCGAAGCCGACTTCGCGAATGTGACCCGACTGTTCCTCGCCGAGGAGGTTGCCGGCGCCGCGGATGTCGAGATCGTGGCTCGCCAGCGAGAATCCGGCGCCGAGCGTGTCCAGCGAATGCAGCACCTTGAGCCGCTTCTCCGCCGCCACGGTGAGCGATTTCCCCGACGGGGTCGTGAAATACGCATAACCACGCGTCTTCGAACGGCCCACGCGGCCACGCAGCTGGTAAAGCTGGGCGAGGCCGAACATGTCCGCGCGATGCACGATCAGTGTGTTGGCATTCGGCACGTCGAGCCCGGATTCGACGATCGCCGTTGACAGCAGCACGTCATACTTGCCTTCGTAGAACGCCGTCATGACGTCCTCGAGTTCCGTCGCTGCCAGCTGCCCGTGCGCGCGCGCAACCTTCAGTTCGGGCACCTGCTCTGCGAGGAACTCGGCGATATCGTCGAGATCTGAAAGGCGCGGGGCAACATAGAACGTTTGCCCGCCCCGAAACCGCTCGCGCCTGAGCGCCTCGCGGATGATGACTGGATCGAATGGCGAAATGTACGTGCGTACGGCGAGCCGGTCGACGGGAGGCGTCGTGATCAGCGACAACTCGCGCACGCCGGACAGTGCCAGTTGCAGCGTGCGCGGTATGGGGGTCGCTGACAGCGTGAGAACGTGCACGTCGTCCTTGAGCTGCTTCAGCCGCTCCTTGTGCGTCACGCCGAAATGCTGCTCTTCGTCGATCACGAGGAGGCCGAGGCGCTGGAACTCGATCTGCTTGCCGAGCAGCGCATGCGTGCCGACGACGATGTCGATCTGTCCACTCTTGAGACCGGCCTTGACGTCTGCGAGTTCCTTGGCAGAGACCATGCGCGACGCCTGCGCCACGTGGACCGGAAGACCCTGAAACCGCTCGGAGAACGTTTTATAGTGTTGCCGCGCGAGCAGTGTCGTCGGCACCACGACCGCCACCTGGAACCCACCGAGCACCGCGATGAGTGCCGCGCGTAGCGCCACTTCCGTTTTTCCGAAGCCGACGTCGCCGCAGATGAGCCGGTCCATGGGGCGCCCGACACCGAGATCACCGAGAACGGCTTCGATGGCTGCTGCCTGGTCTTCCGTTTCCTCGTAAGGAAACC
>ERZ761609.1118-NODE-1118-length-25658-cov-9.035465_pt1 | contig 25658 bp, 22 predicted proteins | sample MGYA00511163_ERZ761609 | MGnify/ENA primary metagenome ERZ761609 (study PRJEB28899, sample SAMN02445070) | bioreactor sludge metagenome | biome: EBPR sludge | place: Australia: Brisbane, Thorneside Wastewater Treatment Plant | collected 2011-12-16 ... | reverse complement strand
TCGAGCTGATTGGCGCCAACCAGCGCGCGATTGAACTGGCCGAAGACCGCCAGCTGTTCAAGGAAACCATGGCCAAGCTCGGCCTTGAATGTCCCAAAAGCCGCACCGTCAGCACCTTTGGCGAGGCGATGGACAGCCTTGAGCATGTCGGCCTGCCCGCTATCATCCGTCCGTCCTTCACACTCGGCGGTACGGGCGGCGGCATCGCCTATAACCGCGATGAATATGTCGATATCGTACGCTCCGGCCTTGCGGCATCGCCGGTGAAGCAGATTCTTATCGAAGAATCCGTACTGGGTTGGAAAGAATATGAAATGGAAGTCGTGCGCGACAAGGCCGACAACTGCATCATCATCTGCTCCATCGAAAACATCGACCCTATGGGCATTCACACGGGCGACAGCGTCACCGTCGCCCCCGCGCTCACGCTGACCGATAAAGAATATCAGGTCATGCGCAACGCCTCCCTTGCCGTCCTGCGCGGCATCGGCATCGAAACGGGCGGGTCGAACGTGCAATTTGCGGTCAATCCGGCCGACGGCCGCCTTGTGGTCATTGAAATGAACCCGCGCGTCAGCCGCTCCTCCGCCCTCGCGTCCAAAGCAACGGGATTTCCGATTGCCAAGGTCGCGGCCAAACTGGCGGTCGGCTATACACTGGACGAGCTTAAAAACGACATCACCCAGACAACGCCCGCATCGTTCGAGCCGACGATTGATTACGTCGTCACCAAAATGCCGCGTTTCAGTTTCGAAAAATTCCGCGGCACCGAAGAGCGTCTGTCCACATCCATGAAATCCGTCGGCGAAGTCATGGCCATGGGGCGCACGTTTGAAGAGTCTTTGCAAAAAGCCTTCTGCTCCATGGAAACCGGCCTTGTCGGGCTCAAGGAAATGAACCTTGCGCCCGCGGGGGAAGAGTTCCACCCGCAGCACGTTCTGGCCGCCCTGTCGCAGCCGCGCCCCGATCGCCTTTTGGTCATCGCGCAGGCCTACCGCCACGGTTTTTCTACCGAAGAAATCCACGACCACTGCAAATTCGACCCGTGGTTTTTGGAAAAAATTAAAAAACTGGTCGCCGAGGAAGAACGCGTCCGCAAAGACGGCCTGCCCAAAACGCAGCCCGAATGGATTGCCCTCAAACAGCTCGGCTTTTCCGATGCGCGCCTTGCCCAGCTGACGGGCAAGAAAACCGCGGACGTAACCAAAGCGCGGCAAAAAGCCGATGCCCTGCCCGTATTCAAACGCGTGGACAGCTGCGCGGGCGAATTCCCGTCGGATACGTCCTATATGTATTCGACATACGAAACAGACCGCGCGCTCAGCGATGAATGCGCGCCGTCGAGCCGGAAAAAAGCCATCATCATCGGCTCCGGCCCCAACCGCATCGGTCAAGGCATTGAGTTTGATTATTGCTGCGTCCATGCCTCCTTCGCCCTGCGGGAAAAAGGCATCGAAAGCATCATGGTCAACTGCAACCCCGAAACCGTCTCGACAGACTACGATACATCCGACCGCTTGTATTTCGAGCCGATTACCGCAGAAAAAGTGCTGGATATCATCCACGCCGAACAGCAATCCGGCGAAGTTATGGGCGTTATCGTGCAGCTGGGCGGCCAGACACCGCTGAAACTCTGCCGCGAGCTGGAACAGGCGGGCATTAAAATACTCGGCACCAGCCCCGACGCCATCGACCTTGCCGAAGACCGCGAGCGTTTTTCAAAACTGCTGCACAAGGCAAAATTGAAACAGCCCGCGAACGGCCTTGCCCGCAGCGCGGCAGAAGCCGAAAAAATCGCGCATGACATCGGCTACCCCATCGTTATCCGCCCGTCTTATGTTCTGGGCGGCCGCGGGATGGAAATCGTGCATGACGCCACTGCCCTGCGCCGCTATATCCATACAGCGGTCGAAGTTTCCGGCGATGCGCCGGTGCTTATCGACAAATACCTGCAAAACTGTATCGAAGTTGACGTCGATGCGCTGAGCGACGGCAAAGAAGTTTTCATCGCCGGCGTGATGGAGCATATCGAGGAAGCGGGCATCCATTCGGGTGACAGTACCTGCTCGCTACCCCCGCATTCTCTGCGTCAGGAAATCGTGATTGATTTGATGGACCAGAGCATGACGCTGGCCAAAGCCCTCGGCGTTGTCGGCCTGATGAACGTACAATTTGCCGTACAGCAAAGCCGCGACCCTGCGAATTTGGACGCCTATGAAATCTATGTCATCGAAGTGAACCCGCGTGCCTCGCGCACCGTGCCGTTTGTCGCCAAGGCGACCGGCATGGGTATCATCAAGGCCGCCACGCGCCTGATGACGGGCGAAAAAATCGCGACGCTGAAATCCGAAGGCATCATCCATCACCGCAAATTCGACCATGTATCGGTGAAGGCGCCCGTCTTCCCCTTCGACCGCTTCCCCAAGGTGGACTCGGTACTCGGCCCCGAAATGCGCTCCACCGGCGAAGTCATGGGCATCGACCGCGATTTCCGCCGCGCTTTCGCCAAGGCGCGTATCGGCGCGGGTGCGAAATTGCCGCTGTCGGGTACGGTTTTCGTATCGGTGCGCAACAGCGACAAGAACATGATTATCCCGCTGGCCGCAAAGCTTGCAGATATGGGTTTTCATATTGTTGCCACCAGCGGCACAGCCAAACATCTGGTCGATGCAGGCATCCGCGCGCGTAAAGTCAATAAAGTCCATGAAGGTCAACCACATATCATCGATGCGATGATAAACGGCGACATTGCCCTGATGCTGAATACTACCGATGGCCCGCAAGCCGTGGCCGACGACTTTAACTTGCGCCGCGCCGCGTTACAGAATAAGATTCCCTACTATACGACGATTTCCGGTGCGAAGGCCGCTGTGGATGCCATAGCCGCCCTGCGTCAATCGGGGCCGTTCGACGTCAAATCGCTGCAGGATTATCTGGCAGCGGCCTGACGGAACAACCAGACACAGAGTTTCAAAGAACAACACAATGAATACGCGCACTGTCTTCCCGCTGTTTTCCTGATACCGCATGCCACCGCGCAAGCGGCAGGATGCTTACAGGAAAAAATGCAGGATAAGACAGTTCGACATTATTGCGCATGCAAAAACATGCGCAGACGCCACACAAGGATGACAAAAGATATGACGACCAAGCTCCCCATCACCGCCGAAGGTTATGCCCGCCTTGAAGCGGAAATCAAACACCTCAAGTCCGTGGAGCGTCCTGCCGTCATCGAGGCGATTGCCGAAGCACGTTCGCACGGCGACCTGTCTGAAAACGCCGAATACGCCGCCGCGCGCGAACGCCAGAGCTTTATCGAAGGCCGCATCGCCGACCTCGAAGACCGCCTGTCGCGCGCCGATGTTATCGACCCCAGCAAGTTCAGCGACAAAGTCGTGCGCTTCGGCGCATGGGTGAAAGTCGTGGACGAAGAAACCGACCAGGAACAAGCCTTCCAGATTGTCGGTGAATACGAAGCCGACATCGAAAAAAGCCTGCTCGCCCTCACCGCCCCGCTGCCGCGTGCCCTCATCGGCAAACAGGTCGGCGACAGCGTCGAGGTGCACACCCCCAAAGGCCCCCGCGCTTACGAAGTGCTGGAAGTCAAATACGGCTAATCTTCAAATTAACGCTTAAGGTTTTATTTTCGAAGCGCCGCGATTTCATCCCGCAGCGCTTTGACTTCTTCTTTCATCTCAAGAAGCAGCTGCATTTCTTCGGTATGGTCGCGGTGGGCGAGCGTATCGCCGGCTTCGTCGTGCAGAATATTCATTGCATCGACAATAATACCGATGAACAGGTTCAAAACGGCAAAAGACGTCACAACGATAAAGACAACAAAAAATGCCCAAGCCGAGGGAAAGTATTGCAACGTGGTCTCGGCAACCTCGTGCCAGCCTTCCAGCGTCATAATCTGGAACAGCGTGAACATTGAATCGCCGATGGTGCCGTAAAGCGCCTGTATACGCGCATCATCCACCGCGCCGAAAATCTGCGTGGTCATGACGGCAGATACATAAAAAATGACCAGCAAAACAGACATAACCGATGTCATGCCTGGTATTGCCGTCAACAGCGCCGACACCACGCGGCGCAGACTGGGCACCGTCGAAATCAGCCGCATGACACGCAGCACGCGCAGCGTCCGCAGCACCGCAAACGGCCCGCTGGATGGAAACAGGGATATGGCGACAACTGCGAAGTCGAAAAGATTCCAGCCGCTTTTGAAAAACCGGCCGCCAAGCGCGAAAAACTTGAGGATTAATTCAGCGACAAATACACCCAGAATAATGTGGTCTATCGCACGAATAAGATGCCCGTGCGCCGCCATGATGCTGTCACTTGTTTCAAGCCCCAGCGTCACCGCGTTCGCCAGAATGACGACGGTAATCGCATTTACAAATGTCTTTGACGTCACCATCGCTTCGATGCGTGAACGGCATGACTGAAGGCTCATATCCTGAATTCCGTATCCGGCGCGTACTTGCGTTTATTCAACGTCAACAGGAACGCCCGGCTTGTGCTTGGCAACGCGGATGCCCAGCGCGGATTTGATGTGACTGACGTTCGGCGCGGTCGTCAGGTGCGTGGTCAGGAATTTCTGATACGCATCCCAGTCTTCCGCGACGATTTTGAGGATGTAATCCGCCTCGCCCGACACCAGATAGCATTCGCGCACCAGCGGCCAGCCGCGCACGAGGTCTTCGAATTTCTTAAGGTCGGTTTCCGCCTGATTGGACAGCCCCACCTGCGCAAAAACCGTCACGCCGAAACCCAGCGAGTTGGAATCGATATCCGCGTGATAACCCTTGATAACCCCCGCTTCCTCAAGCGCGCGCACACGGCGCAGGCACGGCGGCGCGGAAATGCCCGCACGCTCCGCCAGCTCGACGTTGGTCATGCGGCCGTTTTCTTGCAGGTCGTGAAGGATTTTGCGGTCAATGCGGTCCAGTTTTACTTTTGGCATAGGGGGATACCTACAGGGTTAGAATCAAACTCTACAATGTAATAATATTATCATATTTTTGTTTCAAGAGAAATAATTCGCCCCATAAACTTTAAAAATATTGCCGAGGGGGATTTGTCAAAACGGTGCAAACCGTTATACTTAATCCTGATTTCACGTTTAAATTCAGGAGCTTGAATTGTCAGAACGCCCCCCGACATGTTGGGTCGTTACCGAAGGCATCGCCGGTACGGAAAACCAGTGCATCGGCGTCGCCGAGGCGATGGGTATAACGCCCGTTATCAAGCGCGTCAAGCTCCGCTTCCCGTGGAAACAGCTGAGCCCGTGGCTGCGTCTGGGGCATCAATACGCCCTCGCCCAAGGCAGCGATACGATTGCACCGCCGTGGCCGGATATCGCGCTGGTGAGTGGCCGCAAGGCCGTGGGTGTCGGCCTCGACATCAAACGCCAAAGCGGCGGCAAAACGCTGCTGGTGCAGATACAAGACCCGAAACTGCCCGCCCGCCTGTTCGACATTGTGACTGCGCCCCAGCATGACGATATCCGCGGCGATAACGTTGTGGTGACCACCGCAGGACTACACCGAGTCACACCGCAGAAACTGGCGGATGCGCGCGAGACATGGGGCTGCAAACTGGCCGCCCTGCCCGCCCCGCGCGTGGCCGTGATGATAGGCGGAAACAGCCGCGCCCACCGGATGACGCCCGCCGCCGCCGAAAAACTGGCCGCAGGGCTGCAAAAACTCGCCGCATCGGGCGCAGGATTGATGGTCACGGCATCGCGCCGCACGGGCGAAGACAACGCCGCCCTGCTGCGCGAAAAATTGACCGCGAAAAACGTTTTTTTCTGGGACGGACTGGGCGAAAACCCCTATTTTGGCTTTCTGGCGCTGGCGGATTATATCATAGTGACCGAAGACAGCGTTTCCATGGCGTCGGAGGCGATTTCAACGGGCAAGCCCGTGTATATCGCGGCGCTCGAAGGCGGCGCGCGCAGGCTGGATAATTTCCACCGCCTGCTGCGCGAACAGGGATACACCCGCCCCTTCGGCGGCACGCTTGAAAACTGGCGCTATGACCCGCCGCGCGACACCGAAAAAGTCGCCGCAGCGATTGCGCAAAAAATGAACATGAATTTGAACGACAAGACACAGACGAACAAGGAAGGAAAATAAACAATGTCCAAGACCCACCACACCAAGGTGCTGATTATCGGCTCCGGCCCCGCAGGCTACACGGCGGCGATTTACACCGCGCGCGCAAACCTGAAGCCGCTGCTGGTTGCCGGTATGCAGCCGGGCGGGCAAATGACCATTACCAGCGACGTTGAAAACTTCCCCGGCTTCGCCGCCCCCATCCAAGGCCCTTGGCTGATGGAACAGATGAAAGAACAGGCCGAACACGTCGGCACCGAAATGATAAGCGACATCATCACCAGCGTCGATTTGAACAGCAACCCCAAAAAAGCCATCGGCGACAGCGGCGATGTATATTTGGCCGACAGCGTTATCATCGCCACGGGGGCGCAGGCCAAATGGCTCGGCCTGCCGTCCGAAGAGCAATACAAAGGCAAAGGCGTTTCCGCCTGCGCGACCTGCGACGGGTTTTTCTACCGCGGCAAGGAAGTCATCGTCGTCGGCGGCGGCAACTCCGCGGTTGAAGAAGCGCTGTTCCTCACCAACTTCGCAACCAAAGTCACCGTCGTGCATCGCCGCGACAGCTTCCGCGCTGAAAAAATCATGCAAGACCGCCTGTTCAACCACCCGAAAATCAATGTGGTATGGGATAGCGCGCTCGAGGAAGTCACCGGCGACAACATGGGCGTGACCGGCGCGAAAATCAAAAACCTGAAAACCGGACAGGTCACCGACATGAAAGTCGATGGCGTTTTCGTCGCCATCGGCCACAAACCCGCGACCGATTTGTTTAAAGGCCAAGTCACGATTGACGCCGACGGCTATATCGTCACCAAACCCGACAGCACCGAAACCAACATTCCGGGCGTTTTCGCCGCGGGCGACGTGAAAGACAAAATCTTCCGCCAAGCCGTGACCGCCGCAGGCATGGGCTGCATGGCCGCGCTGGAGGCCGACCGCTACCTCGCCCACCTCACGGCAACGCCGTCCGTCAACCACAACAACACCAACGACGACGCAGCAAACGCCACCCCGCCCAAGAAAACCGTCAACGGCAACAAACCGCCGGAGGTTTAAAAGTAAAAAGTCATTCCGGCGCAGGCCGGAATCCACCTTTTGCTTAGATTAAAGACTGGACACCGGCCTGCGCCGGTGTGACGCAAAATCAGAAGACAACAAAAAACCGCCCCTCGTAACAGGGGCGGTTTTTTTTGTGTGCTTGTAAATAGAGGGTATCTATTTCGCTTATGCGGCGGCTTCTTGCGAAGACAGGGCGCGGAAGAGATAGTCGCCGACGTATTTCGCCATCAGCTCGGTCTCGCCAGGGTTGTTGAAGAAGTGGCCAGCGCCGGGGATGACGCGGTAATCCACGCCGTTCGGGCCGCGCTGTTCTTTCAGCTTATCGACGAGCTTATTGACGGATTCGACGTTCACAACCTGGTCCGTGTTGCCTTGAACGATAAGACCTTCGTTCGGGCACGGGGCGAGGAAGTTGAAGTCATAGATGTTCGCGGGCGGGGAAATCGACACATAACCGTCGATTTCGGGGCGGCGCATCAGCAATTGCATGCCAATCCACGCACCGAAGGAGAAACCGCCAACCCATACGGACGATGCGCCCGGGTTCACGCTTTGCAGCCAGTCGAGTGCGGATGCCGCATCGGCCAGTTCGCCTTCGCCATGGGCAAATTCACCCTGCGAGCGTCCAACGCCGCGGAAGTTGAAACGCAGCGTCGAAAAGCCGCGGTCCGCGAAGGACTGGAACATGGTGTAGGAGATTTTGTTATTCATCGTTCCGCCGCGCTGCGGGTTCGGATGAAGGATGAGCGCGATGGGCGACCCGGGGATTTTGCTATGTTTGTAGCGGCCTTCGAGACGTCCCGCGGGACCTGTAATCATGACTTCTGGCATATTGAGATTTAGCCTCCTGCTGCCTTACGGTTGAATATTTCTTGTTTTGCTTTACAACCTCTATCGAAGACGAAACTATACATAATGAAAAAACGATAGCAAGAAAAATGTTGAATTTACTATATAAATCAATTATTTATATTTCGTTCTTCATGGATTTTTCGACTCGACTAAACGGTATTTAGAACAAAAATGAGCATAAGCGGCCTCACCTATCTGGACCACAACGCGACGACGCCGACGAAGCCGGCCGCCGTTGAAAAAATGCAGGAAATGCTGGCGTTTCCGGGCAATGCTTCCGCTATCCACAAGGCCGGACGCGAAGCCCGCCGCAGAATCGAACAGGCGCGCGGCGAAATTGCTGCGGCGCTACATATTGGATTGCGTGACGTGATTGTTTTCACGGGCGGCGCGACGGAGGCGAACAACCTCGCCCTGCTCGGCGCAGGGATGGAGCGCGTGATTGTCTCCGCCATCGAACATCCCTCCGTCCTCGGCGTACGCAGCGATGCGGAAGTCTTGCCCGTGCTGCCAAGCGGTATCGTGGATGTCGCCACGCTTGATAAAATGCTGGAGGGGAATACACGCCAGACGCTGATTTCCGTCATGTACGTCAACAACGAAACCGGCGTCATCCAACCGATGGAAGAAATTGTCGCCGTGGCGCGCAAACGCGGTGCGCTGGTGCATACCGATGCCGTGCAGGCCTTTGGCAAAATCCCGCTGGATGTGCAAAAGCTGGGCGCGGATTTCGTTACCCTCTCCGCCCACAAGATGGGCGGGCCGCAGGGTGTGGGCTGTCTTGTCATTTGCAACTGCAACCCCGTCACCCCCATGGTGCGCGGCGGCAATCAGGAAAAAAATATCCGCAGCGGCACGGAAAATCTGCCGGGCATCGTCGCCTTTGGCCATGCCGCAACGTTGATTGACGTGGAAGGATTTCAAAAACTCGCCGCATGGCGCGACAAAATCGAAACCAGCCTAAAGGCAGCCGCACCCGAACTCATTTTCTTCGGCAAGGATATGCCGCGCATCGCCAATACCACCATGTTCGCCCTGCCCGGCGCGCCGTCGGAAACGCAGCTCATATCGCTCGACCTTGCGGGGATTTGCGTGAGCAACGGCTCCGCCTGTTCCAGCGGGACAGTCAAGGCGTCGCATGTTCTAAAGTCCATGGGCGCGGATGAAGCCGCCGCCGGCGCATCGCTGCGCGTCAGCCTTGGCTGGAACACCACGGAAAAAGACGCCGATTTCTTTATCGAACAATGGCTGAAAATGTACAGCCGCATCCGCCAGCGCACGGGGGCATCTCATGCATAACACATCGCTCTTTCTCATGACCGCCATTTTGCTTTTCCTGCTGCCGCGCGCGGGCTTTGCCGAAACGGTTGCAACCATTCAAACCGAAGCCGTCACCGAACGCGCGATTTACGGCGGGCTTGGCGGCGGCACGGGGCCGATTGGCGCGGTCACAGAATTCTTCGCGCCTGAAAACCCGTCGCCCTTCCTGACGCTCGGCGGGGAACATGCGGCGCTGTTTTCATCCGGCCATGTTTATATCGTTCAAAACGAAAACGCATGGCAGGTTTGCGGTGATGCCGCCGCCACAGCCTGCGTGCCCTGCGGCGAATGCGCGCAGATGAAAGACACGCTCGCCGCGCTCGACATTTCAAAGACAGCCGGCACATACAAACAGCAGGCCGCCACATTCACCTACAACGCAAAAAGCGGCACAGCAGCGCGTGTCGAGCTGCACAAACCCGCCGCAAACGGCCAAGCCACGCCCTATATTACAGGCGTTGCAGGCGCGCAAACGCATGCGCAGGCGGCTGACCGTTTTGCAGGCACGGCGTTTTTGTTCAAATCCGCGCGTGAAAAAGACTACACAATATGCCCCGCACCCCGCTATGATGCCTCGGCCTGCCTTGTTTGCACGGATTGCATGGGCAAAGAATCTCTTTTCGACGCCGCAGAAAACGGCACAACCCCGCACTGAAAACAGGATATGCCATGCCCAAAATGACCTTCATCGAAAAAGACGGCAGCGAGCGCACGGTGGATGCGCCGAACGGCCTTTCGCTCATGGAAATTTCGCACAAGCACGGGATTGATATCGAAGGCGCCTGCGGCGGCTGCCTTGCCTGCGCAACCTGCCACGTCGTCGTTGACCCCGCATGGTTCGGCAAACTGGACGAGAAGAAAGAGGAAGAGGAAGATATGCTCGACCTCGCCTTCGACCTCAAAAAAACATCGCGCCTCGGCTGCCAGATTTTGATGAGCGACGATTTGGACGGCATCACCGTCGCCCTGCCCGGCGCGAAGGCGCCGTGGGATAAATAAGGCGCGAAGGCGACTTGGGACAAGTAAGGCGCGAAGGCATCCTTCCAAAAAACATCCGTCGTACCGGCGAAAGCCGGTACCCAGAAAGCCCACTCTGATACATGCACACCGGCCTGCGCCGGTGTGACAGAACTTTTGCTTAAACCCTCAATAAAGCCGCGCGCTTTACACTTTCAGATTCACGCCCCTGTGGCGGTTTCTGAGTTTATTCAGCACATCGCCGAATTTCGGGGAATCCAGCAGGCGTTTGTCCGCGACTTCAATCTCGACGTAGCGTATCCACTCGTTTTCGCGGTCTTTGCTGTTGGCCATGCGGAATTTTCCAGCCAGCGGGCTGTCATGCGCACGCGCCCTTGCGCCATCAGGGTTGGGCACGCCCTGCTTTTCCATCCATATTTCAAGCCCTGCCCCGCGGTTGAGCCCAAGCGTATAATCGTTATGCACAAAGGCAAGGCCGCCATGTTCGCGCACCGCCATAAAAGCTTCGCGCACCTGATGGATATAGGGGGATGAGAATTCTTCGTGGCTATAACCGCTTTGCCAAGCCGCGTCGATATAGGCGAATTCAACCTGCTGGCCGCGCACCTGCCCGCGCCAGAATTCATCGTATCCGGGGCGTCCTGTCACCTGCGAAAGCGCCGTTGTGCCCAGAAAATATTCGCGCATGGCATCGGGGATGATTTTCTTGCCGCTGCCGATACTGCCGCGCACGGAAATCACCAGCGGGTCATGTTTATCGGCCATGACATTCGGCGTAAGCCCTGCGGACAAAAGCCGCGCCATGAAAAATATTTCCTGACGGCTGTTTGTAATGAAGGCGATTTTTTGCCTGTCACGCGAAAGCGGCATGCTGTTCCCCTTTTTTATTTGGGCGCAGGCGGCTTTTTGCCGGAATTGCTGTTGGAATGGTGAATAACAAATTTATGGCGCAGCCCCTGATGATATCCATCAATGATTTCTTCGGGCGTGCAGCCCGGCTCGAACTCCACTGAAACATGCGGCAGGTGGATAATCAATGCCTGATTGGACTCTTCCATCATACGGGCGAAATTTTTTGCGGCGGCGCGGATATTGAACGCGCCTTCGGGCGTGAATTCGATGACGTGTTCGTCACCGTGATGTCCTCCGCTATTGTCTTTGCGCCCTGCCATGATTGGCTCCGTTTTGTGCTTTGCGGAAACAAACGCAGCTTTCCGCACCCCGATTATACCAAAGCACACTTGAACAAACGGTTAAGAATCAAAAAATCTTTTGTTATCAAAGCCCGGATACGGGCTTCGGCGCGGATTTAGGCGTATGGGGGAATATATCCCGCACCATCGCCTGCACGTCGTCATAGATTTTGCAGCCCGTCGCTTGCATATCCGCTTCGCTGACACGGCCTAGGTCGTCGCGTATCCACACGAAATCCACCCCTGCTGCGCGCGCGGATTTGTAATCGCGCATGGAATCTCCGGCCGCCAGAATATCCGCGGGTTTGAGCGCGTATTCCTGCATCATCTCCAAAATCATCGCGGGCGACGGCTTGGCGCGCGCATCTTCGGGTTGTCCGGGGATACTCCAGGCCAGATAGAATTTTTCAATCGCCGCCGCCGTGCCCAACTGTGCATTCATGTGCGCATGAATGGCTTTCACCTCATCGGCACTGACAAGTCCCTTGCCGATGCAGTTTTGCTGCGTAAACACAAACGGTAAAATGCCTTGCGCACGCAGCGCGGCCAGCGCGGGCTTCACCGCAGAGAAAAGCTCCAGTTCCTGCGGCGCCAGCACATAGCCATCCGTCTTGTCACCCGCCGCCTGCCCGTCGCGCACAATTTGCGTGGTGCGGTTCAGCGTTGCATCGCGGTCGAAAATGACGGCCTTGTAAGCGCTCACGCCGGCTGCTCCGCCATTTGCGCGGCGAGGTGGTCGAGAATATCCTGATACCCCTCGACGATGTCTTCTATCGTCGCGCCATGTTCGACTTCCATGGTGAACATCGGGAAATGGATGTCGCAATCCATGCCGTATTCTTCCATCATGCCGACGACAGTATCGGCGATATCCTCGATGGCGGCATCGTCTTCGGGGGTGAATTCCAGCACCTCCGCGCCTTCTTCGCCGTCTTCGGCCATTTCGTCGTCAAAATCGTCCGGCGTCTCGGTGGGCGGTACCATGGGCGTTTCCTTGTCAAAAATGATGATTTTCAATCATCTAACCACAGCCGCCGCGCCTGTGCCAGCCGGATTTACAGATGTTTAAAATATGAAAAATGCTTGATTTTGAACGCCCGCGCCGTATATATTGCCCGGCAGAAGAACACGCAGGTTATGAACTCACTCGGTTTTGACAAAGACCCAAAAGATACGCGCCCGCATGCTTTGCATGCAAAACTATAAAACGGCGCACAAGACGGTAAAACAGCAAGATGAACTCACTAGGTTTTGATAAAGACCCCAAAGATACGCGCGTCGTCGTTGCCATGTCTGGCGGCGTCGATAGCTCTGTCGCGGCATCGCTGCTGCATGAACAGGGGTATCAGGTCGTGGGCATCACGTTGCAGCTTTACGACCACGGCGAAGCCTTGGCTAAAAAAGGCGCCTGCTGCGCAGGTCAGGACATTTACGACGCCAAACGCGTCGCGGAAAAAATGGGATTCGAGCATTACGTTCTGAATTACCAAAGCCGTTTTCAGGATAACGTCATCGAAGATTTCGTCGAAAGCTACCTGCGCGGCGAAACGCCTATCCCTTGCGTGAAATGCAACCAGAACGTCAAATTCAAAGACCTTCTGGAGACCGCACGCGACCTTGGCGCCGATTGCATGGCGACGGGACATTACATTCAGCGCGCCCTCGGCACAGACGGCCGCGCTGAATTGCACCGCGCCTTCGATGCGGGCAAAGACCAGAGCTATTTCCTGTTCGCGACAACGCAGGAGCAGCTCGATTTCCTGCGCTTCCCCCTTGGCGGCTGGAGCAAGGACATCACCCGCCAGCATGCGGAGCGTTTCGGCCTGATTGTCGCGGACAAACCGGACAGCCAGGATATCTGCTTCGTGCCCAACGGCTCTTATGCCCGCGTGGTTGAAAAATTCCGCCCCGGCGCGATGCAGCCCGGCGAAATTGTGCATATCGACGGCCGCGTGCTGGGCGAGCATAACGGCATCATCAATTACACCATCGGCCAGCGCCGCGGGCTTGGCATCGGCGGCGGCCATACCGAAAACAATTCGCCGCTGTTTGTCGTCGGCCTGCGTCCCGATAAAAATCAGGTACTGGTCGGCCCGTATGAAGCGCTCGGCCGCGATACGGTTCTGCTCAAAGAATGCAACTGGCTGGCCGATATTCCGCCCGAAGGGCTGGATGCGGAAGTCAAATTGCGCTCCGCCCAGACGCCCATGCCGGCAACGGTATTCAAAGACCACGCCGTTTTGAAATCACCCGCCTTCGGCGTCGCGGCCGGACAGGCCTGCGTCGCCTATATTGGCAACCGCGTTATCGGCGGCGGCTGGATTACGGGCGCGGAAAACCGCAGCATTGCGGTTGCGGCCTGACGCCTGACGACCTATATCATTCAAGACTTCCTGCGCCCGCGCGCGCGCCACGCTTCTTTTCCGGATATGCCATGCAAACCCATTCACGCCAATTCTATGCCTTCGTCTTGCTCTTGGGCAGCTTGACGGCCTTCGGCCCCCTGTCCATCGACATGTACCTGCCCGCCTTTCCGGCCATGGCGGAGGCGCTGGGCGTACCGCAAGGGCGCATTGAATTATCGCTGGCTTCGTTCTTCGTCGGTATGGCTTTCGGCCAGCTGGCCTACGGCCCGCTGACCGACCGGTACGGGCGTAAAAAACCGCTTTATGTCGGGCTTTCCATTTACGTCCTCGCCTCCGTCGCCTGCGCGCTGGCACCGACAGCGGACAGTTTGATTTTCTTCCGCCTGCTGCAAGCCCTCGGCGCGTGCGCGGGCACGGTCGTATCGCGCGCGATGGTGCGCGATTTGTTCGACCACCGTGAATCTGCGCAGGTCTTCTCCCTGCTCATGCTGGTTATGGGCGTGGCGCCCATTCTGGCGCCGCTTCTGGGCGGTTATGTGTTTTTGCATTTCGGCTGGCATGCGATTTTCTGGTCGCTGGCCGCTTTCAGCGCGGTGATTTTCGTGCTGGTCGCGCTGTACCTGCCCGAAACGCGCAGCCCCGATGAAACCGTGCGTTTCAGCCGCAGTTTCCACACCTACCTCGACATCATGAAACACCGCGAATTCATGGGCTACACAATGACGGCAGGCTTCATGCAGGCCGCTCTGTTTGCCTATATCACCGGCTCTTCCTTCGTTTTCATCGAATATTTCGGCATCGCGCCCCAGCACTTCGGCTGGATATTCGGCGCTAATGCCTTTGGCCTGATTATGGCGGCGCAGGTGAATGCGTGGCTTTTGCGCCGCGGCATGCACCCCGATACCATCATGATGCGTGCGCTGTATGCGCTGGCGGGCTTTGGCCTTTTGCTGGGCGTAGCGGCCTTTGCCCATGCGCCGCTTTATATCCTGCTGCCGCCGCTGTTCGGCTTCCTTGCTATGGCGGGGATGATATTCCCGAACGCAGGCGCAGGCTCGCTCGAGCATCAAAAGCACCGCGCGGGTGCAGCCTCGGCCTTGGCGGGGATGCTGCAGTTTTGCCTCTCCGCCCTTTCGGCGGGGCTGGTGAGCCTGCTGCACGCCGAAACCCCGCGCCCCATGGCCGCCGTCGTGGCCGTTTGCGGGGTCATCGCCTGCGGCATTTTCATCTACATGAAAAAATACCGCCCGCCCGCCGCCCTAACCCCCGCAGCGCCGCAGCCGGAGGCCTAAACTAAAACGATAAATCAAAGATTTAGCCAATTTGAACGGCAGGCTTGACAGCCGCAGCCTTTATTGGCATATAGACGGACACTTTCCCTGTGGCGGGGTAGCTCAGTGGTAGAGCAGAGGAATCATAATCCTTTGGTCGGGGGTTCAAATCCCTCCCTCGCTACCAAATACCAAAAAAGCCGGACATATCTGTCCGGCTTTTTGTTTTTCTTGAACTTATTAAACCGTGATGTCGAGCGACGGCTGCGTCGGCGGCGTTTCGGTTTCTGTTGTCGCGGTTTCGGGCGTGGTGGTCGCGCCGGTATCCGTGCCCGTTCCGGTTTCATCGCCTGTGGCTGCGGTCGCGGACGGGTCGGCGGTTTCTTCCGTTGTCTGCGCGGTGGCGCCGGTCGTGAAATCGGAAATCGCCTGCGTGATTTCGCCAAGGCGGCGGTCAGCCTGATAATAGTTCGTATCGAAATATTTGCCCATCATGCGCAGCGGGCCTTTTTGCTTGAGCAAAAGCGATTTGAGGCTTTTGGTCATCAGCTCGACGCGGTTGATGAAATCCTGGTCTTGCGCCGCGTCGTAACCGCCGGCGGCTGCCGCGGCTTCACTGGAAATCTCCACAGTATCGCCGCCGTCGCTGCCACCTGAAACCGCTGTCGTCGTTCCGCCGCGGCCGGCGATGTAATCATTCACCGATTTTTGCAGCTCTTTGACAATCTGGTTTATCGCATTGGCGATTTTGCGCGGGTTTGTGTCGCTGTCGATATTCTGTTTCAGCGTGCGCGTGGCATCCGTCAAAAACAGGGTTTTGCGGTCGGCGGAAGCGATTTGCTTTTCGCTGTCGCTCAGGCTTGTATCCGCGGCGATGTTATTTTGCGCCACGGTTTCGTTATATCGCTTGGATTTGAAAAGGCCGAGCTTGAAAGCATCATCGCCAAAAAGCGAGCCGATGGTCGAAAACAAATTATCCGTCTTCCCTGCAATTTTATATTTGTACAGGGAGGCGAAATTCGTCGTTGCTGAACTCAGTTTCGGCGGTGTAGCCATTCTGGTGCACCTTCTGCTTGTAAGGCTTACTGCCCTATCTTTTAGTTTATCCGCCTTTTCGTTAATTTTTCATTAAGAAATGCGGGCATTATGTCTTATGCGCGTATTCTTCCAGCTGCTTTTCCAGTTTATGGGCGGTTTCCGTGGGAGAGCCCGTACCGCCGGCCAAAATGCGGTACATCATCGGCACCACGAAAATCGTGAGCAGAATAGAAAGGCAAAGCCCGCCGATAATCACAACCCCAATCACAAAACGGCTTTCCGCCCCCGCGCCGCTGGCCATCACCAAAGGCACCGCCCCCATGATGGTGGTCGCCGTGGTCATGATAATGGGGCGCAGACGTTTGGACGCCGCCTCCAGAATGGCGTCGCGGAAAGCGACACCTTCGTCACGCAGCTGGTTGATGAATTCGACAATCAAAATACCGTTCTTGGCCGACAGGCCGACCAGAATGATAAGACCAATCTGGCTGTAGATATTCAGCGTCGTGCCTGTCGCCCAGAGGCTCAGAAGCGCGCCCGTCACCGCCATCGGCACGGTCAGCATGATGATGAAGGGATGCACAAAGCTTTCAAACTGCCCTGCCAGCGCCAGATAGACGACCAGCAAAGCCAGCGCGAAAACGATATAAATGGAGCTGCCGGATTCACGCAGGTCGAGGGATTCCCCTTTGTAGTCATAGCTGGCGCCTGCGGGCAAATCCTTGCGCACGACTTCTTCGAGGTAATCGAGCGCTTCGTCAAGGGAATACCCCTCCGCCAAGCCCGCCTGCAGCGTAATCGAGCGCACGCGGTTATAACGGTTGAGCGTCGTTGCATCGGCAAATTCATTGAGGGTGACGAAGCTGGACAGCGGCACCAGCTCCCCCGTGCGGCTGGAGCGCACGAAAGTATTGGCAATATCCAGCGGGCTGCTTTTGCCCGCCTTTTCGCTTTCGAGAATAACGTCGTATTCGCGCCCGCGTTCGATAAACGTGGTCACACGGCGCGTCCCCATCATGGTTTCCAGCGTCCGGCCGATAACCGAAACCGGCACACCCAAATCCGCCGCCAAATCACGGTCGATGCTGATGCCGATTTGCGGCTTGGTTTCGTAATAATCGTGGTCGATTTCAACAAGTCCCGGGTTTTGCCGCGCGCGTTCCAGCAGGATGTCGCGCCATTGCAGCAAATCTTCGTAACTGGGGCCGCCCAGCACGAATTGCACAGGCTTTTGCGCCCCGCCGCCAAAGGCACGGCGCACCGTCGATGTGATGCGCACCCCCGGGATGTCTTCGGTCAAGCGGCGCGCTTCGTCCATGTAGAACCAGATGGGCTTGCGCTGGCTCCAGTCCGACATCACGAAAATGCCGCGCGCATCGTTGAACGACGCGGTGGTGCCGAAACTGCCCGGCGCGCGCATCAGCATGCGCTGCACCGCCCCTTCGTCCACAAAGGGACGCAGGCGTTTTTCAACCTGGTCGAGGTGTTCCATGGTGTAGTTATACGAAGCCCCCTCCGGTCCGCGTATCAGGATGTTGAAATTTCCGCGGTCTTCACGCGGCGAAAATTCCGACGGAATTTGCAAAAACAGCCAGCCCGCGCCGATAAAAACACCCAGCATTGCGGCAATGCCTATCGCACTGTGGTCAAGCAGCTTGTCGAGCGCGGCCAGATAGACGTTTTTCATCTTCTCGAAGGCCTTGTCGATAACGCGGTTAAAACCGCCCGCGTTTTCTTCGTGCCGCAGAAGTTTAGAGCAAAGCATCGGCGTCAGCGTCAGCGCGACAAAGGCCGACAGCACAATCGCCGCCGCCATCGCGACGGCGAATTCGGAAAACAGCCGCCCGACATCCCCCTCCAATAGCGTAATCGGCAGAAATACAGCCACCAGAACAACCGTTGTCGCAATCACGGCAAAGCCGACCTGACGCGTCCCGCGGAAGGCGGCGACCAGCCCAGGCTCCCCCATTTCAACGCGGCGATAGGCGTTTTCAACCACGATAATCGCATCATCGACCACAAGGCCGATGGCCAGAATAAGCGCAAGCAACGTCAAAAGGTTGATGGTAAAGCCCATCGCATAAAGAATAATGCAGCACCCAATCAAAGACGCCGGTACGGCCAGAAACGGAATAATCGTCACGCGGAGCGAGCCGAGGAAGGCGTACATCACTAAGCCGACAAGAACAACGGTGATGCCGAGGGTTAAATATACCTCATGCACCGCGGCTTCGATAAACACGCTGCTGTCATAGCTCTGGGCAAGGCGCATGTGGGGCGGCAGCCCCTCGTTCACTATGGCCATTTCCTGTTTGGCCACGCGCGCGACGTCCAGCGTATTGGCCTTGGACTGTTTGATAATACCGATACCCACCATGGGCACGCCATTGCCGCGCAGGGTGCCGCGTTCTTCCTCCGCCGCGATTTCAACGCGCGCCACGTCACCAAGGCGCACCAGATACCCGCCCGCATCGGATGCACCGCGCGACAGTGCCAGCTGGCTGAAATCATCCGGCGTCGTATAGCCGCGCTGCACGCGCAGTGTAAAATCGTTTTTGTCGGATTCGATGCTGCCGGCCGGCAGCTCTACGTTTTCAGTGCGCAGGGCGTTTTCGATATCTTCGACCGTCAGGCCGCGCGCGGCCAGTTTGACGCGGTCAATCCAGATACGCATCGAAATATCGCGCGCGCCGCCAATTTGCACCCGCGCCACACCGTCCAGCGATGAAAAGCGGTCTTCCAGATAGCGGCGGGCGTAGTCGGTGAGCTCGATAATGCTCATCCCCTCGCCCTGCAGGTTCAGCCACATGATAACGTCATCGTCGGAATCCGCTTTTTGGATGTCCGGCGGGTCGGCTTCTTCGGGCAGGTCATCAAGCACGCCCGATACGCGGTCGCGAATGTCGTTCGCGGCGGCGTCGATATCACGCTCCACATCGAACTGCACCGTGATGCGGGATGAACCGTCGCGGCTTTGCGATGTGATGTTGCGCACGCCCTCGATACCGGCAATGCGCTTTTCGATGACTTCGGTAATGCGGGTTTCAACGACGTTGGACGCCGCGCCCGCATAGGACGTATCAATCGATACAATCGGCGGGTCGATGGCCGGATATTCGCGCAGCGGCAGGCGGTCAAAACACAAAACCCCGAAGGCGAACAGCAGCATGCTCAGCACGCTTGCAAAAACCGGACGGCGGACGGAGATGTCTGAAATCAACATCTATCAGGGCTCCTTCGTGCCAGCTGGCGCATCGGCTTGCGGCGCAGCGGGCGCGGCATCCGCCCCCCATTCCGGTACGCCCGGCACGGTTTCCGCCACATTCACGGCCTGTCCGGCGCGTACACGGTTGAGACCGCGCACAATCACACGCTCCCCCGCATCAACGCCCGTGGTGATTTCAACACGCCCCGGCAGACGCGCGCCGACGGTGACCTGACGTTCTTCCACCTTGTCGCCGTCTTCGCCGACCACAAGAACATAATGGTTTTTCTGACGCTGCAGAATGCTTTCTTCGGGCAGGATGATGCCGCTGCGCTCGTTCTTAATCAAGCGCACACGCAGCAGCAGGCCGGGTTTCAACTGGCCATCCGCATTCGGCAAAACGGCGCGCACCAGAACCGCGCGCGTCACGGGGTCAACGCGTGTATTTACGCTTTCAACCTGTCCGCGAAACACAAGACCGGACAAGGCATCGGATTCCGCCTCAATCGCCACGCCAGGTTTCAACGACGGCAAATAGGCGGAAGGTACGGTGAAATCGAGTTTGATGCTGCTGATATCATCTAGCGTTGTAATCACCTGCCCCGGCTGCACCAGCGCGCCGACGCTTATCATGCGCACGCCGACAACACCGTCAAACGGTGCGGTGATGGTGCGATAGGCGATGCGGGCTTCGATTTCCTCCACCTCGCGCTTGGTGATTTCAAGGCTGGTCAGACGCTGGTCGTAGTCCTGACGCGGCACGGCTTTATCGCGCAGAAGACCTTCCAGACGGGCAAGTTCGCGGTTTTCCTGTTCCAGCCGCGCGCGCGCTGCCGCCAGCTGCGCCAGAAGCTCGCGCTGTTCCAAAACGGCAATCACATCATCCTTTTTCACATGCTGGCCGTCGGCAAAGCGTATTTCGCGCAAAAGGTCGGAAACATTGGCGGTGATATTGACGGATTCCGTCGCATTGGCCGTGCCCAGCGCCTCGACACTGTCATAGATGCGGCCTTCCTTGGCCAGCGTGACGTAAACAGGCGTCAGCGCGGCCGGTGTTTCGGCGGGCTTTTCCGCGCGCAAATGCGATGTACCGTAATACCCCGCCACCGCAAGCCCCGATACCAGTGCCAAGGCAAATACAATCAGCTTTTTCATAGAATGAATAAACCCCTGTTGTTCAGGCAATAGGTTACGGCCGCCCTGCTGCGCATTTTAACCTGCACGCAGGCAGGAAGGCAAAAAGCACATGCAAAAACCGCGCCGCCCGCATGATTTACGGCACAACCCCCACCCTATATGGAACGCACATGAAAAAAATCAAACGGTTTCAGACAGAAAAGCTTTCGCCTCGGCAATGCTGGCCGTGATGGACTGGTTGATTTGAATTGCCATATCGTGAAAGATTTGTTGCTCCACCTCAAAACTGCCGCCGGCAACTTCGGATGATTGCGCCTTTGTCTGCGCAATCAGGGCGTTTTCTTCCTTGAGCACGCCTTCGAACCTATCCAGCGCGGACGGCAGATTTTTGACAGCCCCAGCATCAATCCAGCCCTGACGGCGCATATAAACCATCACAGGTAAAAAAGCGCTGACCGCAGCCTTGATGTCATTCGCACGGGCGGAAGCTTCGAGCCTTGCAATAATATCTTCCGGCTTTTGTTCGGAAAAAATGCCAAGCACGCTATCGCGCCGCACGACGGGCGCAAGGTATTTGGAAAAACCCGTCGCAGGCCCCATCGGCGCGGCATAGGCGGAAAGCGCGTCGATAAAAGCCGCCGTTTCGCGCGCCATATCGCTGCGCTGTTCGCCCGTTATCACCTGAGGGTTATCACTGTCGGCAGAGGACGTCAGGCGCAGCAAATAATAGGCACGCGCATGCCAAAGCCCTGCGGCAACAGCTTTTTCGCAAATATCCTGCGCGGCGGCAAGGCCGTAAGGCTCGCCTATATCCCGCTCGGACATCAACTGCAACAAGCGCAGCCAGCCGTCTTCGCGTCCCTCGTCCGCCGCTTGTTTGTAAAAGCGCACGGCCAGTTCGACTTCCCCGCGTTCCATCGCGCGGTCTCCCATAAGCAGCTGGTCGCTGCGCATACGCTCCGCGGGGCGGTCGCCTATGGTCACCTCGTCGAAGTAGTCAATCGAAGCGTTTATCTTGTCGGAGAAAATTTCGTAGTCCAGCAAGGCTTCGTCATCCGGCGCGAAAATGACCAGAAAACTTTGCAGCGCCGCAACGCTATCGGCATACAAAACCGTATCCTGCTGGCACGTCTGCGCGTATTCTTCCAGAAACTCAATAAACAGATGCCAGGCGCGCACAGCGGGCTCGATATGCTTTCCGGCCATCAGCGCTTCGGCGGCGAAAAAATACATCAAAGGATGTTTGTGCGCTTCCTGCGTCAACAGCTGCCCGGCCAGCGCTTCGGCAACCGCGCTGTCTTTGCCGGCTTTCAGCGCCATTTCGACAATCGCTTCGGCGCGCGCTTTGATATCATCTTCGGAATATGTCATGTGGCAGCCCTCCGCAGCAAAGTATGGCATATCCGCAATGGCGCGGCGATATTGAAATCGACAACTTTAAGTTTAGCTTTTATCTTCTGATACGATATGCGAAATTGTCGGGGGCTGACCTCACTCAACCTTAAGGAAATAGGAAACGCATGGCCGTTACGCACGACCTACCGCTCATTTCGACTTTGGCGACAGGTTTGAGCCTTGCCTTCTTGTTCGGCCTGACAGCGGCAAAGCTGCGTATCCCGCCCATCGTCGGCTATCTGCTCGCGGGCATCGTTATCGGCCCCTATACCCCCGGATTTGTGGGCAACATCAAAATCGCCGAGGAATTATCAGAGATAGGCATCGTGCTTCTGATGTTCGGTGTCGGTCTGCATTTTTCGACCAAAGATTTGATGGAGGTGAAAAAAATCGCCCTGCCCGGGGCGATTGTGCAGATGGGCGCGGCCATTCTGATGGGCGCCGGCCTTGCCTATTATGTATGGGATTGGCCCCTTCATAGCGGCTTGATGTTCGGCCTTGCGCTATCGGTTGCCAGCACCGTCGTGCTTTTGCGCGCGCTGGAAGAGCACAACCTTTTACAATCCATGAACGGGCGCATCGCCATCGGCTGGCTGATTGTCGAAGATTTGGCGATGGTTCTCGCCCTCGTTCTTGTCCCCGCGCTGGCGGCCACTGTCGCGCCCGCGGAAGGCGCCGCCGCGGCCGAAACAAGCCTTGCCCTTTCGCTGCTGGCCGCGCTTGGCAAGGTTGCGCTGTTTATCGCCGTTATGTTTTTTGGCGGTAAACGCCTGCTGCCTTGGCTTTTGGGGGTGGTTGCGCAAACCCGCTCGCGCGAGCTTTTCACGCTGGCGGTTTTCGTCGCGGCGCTGGGCGTTGCCTTTGCCGCGTCCAAGCTGTTTGACATCTCCCTTGCCCTTGGTGCGTTTTTCGCAGGCATGATGATACGGGAATCCGACCTCAACCACGAAGCGGCCGACCGTGCGCTGCCGTTTCAGGATGCTTTCGCCGTCGTCTTTTTTGTCGCTGTCGGCATGCTGTTCGACCCCAAAGTTCTTATCACCCAGCCGCTCAACGTGGTTTTGACATCACTTATTATCATGGTCGGCAAATCGTTGGCGGCGTTTCTTATTGTTATTCTGTTCAAATACCCGATGAAAACGGGTTTGCTGGTTTCGGCCAGCCTTGCGCAAATCGGGGAATTTTCGTTCATCCTTGTCGGGCTTGGTGTTGTTTATAACCTGCTGCCCGAAAGCGGCCGCGACCTTGTTCTGGCGGGGGCGCTGGTTTCCATCGCGCTCAACCCGCTGGCCTTCCGCTTTTCGCGCGCCATCTACGAATATTCGGGCCGCAGCGCGCGCCTGTCGTCCATTTTCAACATCAGCCCCGAAGCAGACCTCTCGCAGCTGACCCGCAATGAAAAAGTCACGCTCAAAGACACCGTTATCCTCGTCGGCTACGGCAAGGTGGGCGTGCATATCAGCCAGAACGTGCAAGAAGCGCATATCGACCTTGTTATCATCGATAGCAACCGTGAAAAGGTCGATACCCTGCGCGAGCGCGGGCTGCATGCGATTGCAGGCGATGCCACGCACCCCGAGACATTGCAGGAAGCGGCGATTTCCAAAGCCGTGGCGCTGGCCGTCGCCATCCCCGACCCCTTTGCCGCCCGCCGGATTGTAGAAGAAGCCAAAATCCTCAACCCGAACCTGCGCATCCTTGTCCGCGCCCATAACGACGAGGAAATGGACTATTTCTACGAACAGAACGCAGACCTCGCCCTGACAGGGCCGCGTGAAATCGGCCGCCGGATGGTTGAGTATCTCAACGATATGCGCAAAACCAAGCCCGCCGCCAAGCCGCATAGCTAGCGTCAGCGGATAGGGCTTAGGCCTCTTCCTCCTCCATATCCCTGAAGATGTGGTTTTTGAGGTCGTCTTTCAGGTCATCAAGGCATAGCGCCGCCAGCGCCAGATGATGTTCGTTATCCGCCACATGAACCCAATCGACATGGTCATCCTCGGTAATCGTGAGGATGATGGCGGACTTCACCTTGTCCTTCTGCGCCTTGCGCGCCAGCTCCCGCAGCAGTTTGGGAATGCCGCCTTCGGCATCATGCTGCGCGCGTTCGATGACATCACCGTCTTTGAAGTTGACGGTGATGACCGAGACCTTGTTTTCCGACACAGTCTTTGCAACGTCGGAAGACGGTATAGAGATGTCTGTCATGTCGGTCATATCCGTAACCCCCCGAAACGTTAAGAAATCATAGACTCACGAGAAATTTAACTCGTTGATATAATTATATTTTACTAGATAAGTATTCATAATCCGTTAACAAAACGGCAAGATTTAAACATTTTGTTAACTGCTTGAAATCAGGCCTTTCCTCTATTTGACATATATCATATTTGCAACAATCGGTCGTATTTTTGCAACAAATTGACCATAACGGGAGAGTCTGATACCAATAAAAATCTTCGCAGCAACTTCGGCAAGCGGCACTTATATACCGCGCGCGCCTATATCAGGAAACGGACGGATGGCCGATAAAAACGACCCGATGCCCCCTGCTCCGCCCACCGGCGGTGATGGCACGCGCAAAACGCTGGAGCCTATTTTCGGCAGCCATTGCGCGACCCTCACCTACGGGCTCAAGGCCTATGCGCGTGGTAGCTATCACATCCGCCTCGATGCCTATCTGGACGACCCCATCAAAAAAACATGGACGGTTCAAAAAACAACCACGGTGACGGAACCTGCGGGCGGCGGGCTTTTGTTCGGAAGCAACCGCGAGCGTACACGGACGCAAGTTCAAAAAATCAAAACCCGCGCCGGATTTAACGACGCGCTGGATGAATTGATGCGGTTTGAAAAAAACTGCCAAGGCCGCGCCGAAGATTATATCCCCCAGAAGCCGGATGTGGAGGCGATGGGCTTCGTTCATTACCGCGCCTTTGCCGAACGTGAAGGCTATGTGTTTGACACCAAGGGGCTTCCCCACGCCCGCCCGCACCGCAGCGTGCTGCCGGCATCCGAAAACGGCTTTGTGCAGCTGGATATCGACCGCGCCGATGGCAACCTGAAACGCCCCGAAAACGAATTCGACAACAACGGCCCCGCCAGCAAGGCGCCGCAGACGCATTTTCTATTTGACCAGTTTACCCGCGCCGCCCATGTGCATAGCATGGACGACAAACTGGCCGAGCTACGGGTGCTGGACATCCTTGACCGTTTCGCCCAGCAGGTACACCGCGCGCACGACAGTATGCAGACATACTGCGAAAAATATCATGAACTTGGTCAGGGCGGGCTTATTGACGATGCGCTCGACGCTCTGCGCCTTGCAGGCGCGGCCGTGCGGCAACTGAAGGCCTACGGCGTGGAGACGGAGAAATTTGAATCCTTCGTCCTGCAATGCAAAATCACCTGCTACGTTTTGCATGCCGAAGGGCTTTATGACCTGATGAACCGCGGCGAAGGCGATTTCGCGCAAAACGAAACTCTGTTCCGCCAGCGCGTGGACAAGGCGGTGGAAACCTACCGCCGCATTGACGATTCAGACAGCGGCCTGCGCACCTTGCAGGAAATGATTGTGCAAACGCCCCGCCCCGCCGTGCCGGATACGATTACCGCCTTTTTGCGCGAATATGACGACCAGCGCGCGGCATGGCGCAAGGCATACGACGCAGGCCGCAAGGACGGCCCGAAAAATAATTAACGGGCTGGTTTTACCCCGCATT
>ERZ761609.1117-NODE-1117-length-25668-cov-765.640144_pt1 | contig 25668 bp, 24 predicted proteins | sample MGYA00511163_ERZ761609 | MGnify/ENA primary metagenome ERZ761609 (study PRJEB28899, sample SAMN02445070) | bioreactor sludge metagenome | biome: EBPR sludge | place: Australia: Brisbane, Thorneside Wastewater Treatment Plant | collected 2011-12-16 ... | reverse complement strand
TGAGGGAAACGGTCATGACTTTCATCATCAGGGGTGTCTCGACAGTCATGACCGTCAGGCGCGACGCCAGCTCGTTCCCTTGGCGCCGTCCTCGAGGATGACCCCGGCGGTCAGCAGTTCGGCGCGGATGCGATCCGCCTCTGCGAAGTCCCGGCGCTTCTTGGCGGCAGTACGTTCGGCGATGAGTGTTTCGATTGCCGCCACCGTGGTCTCGGTGCCGCGCGCCGGTGATGCCTGCAGGAAATCCTGCGGTTCGCGTCCGAGCAGCCCGAGCAGCCCGGCCAGTCCACGCAGCTGGCTGGCGAGCGGCGCTGACTGGCTGCGATTCACTTCAGCAGCGAGGTCGAAGAGGACGGCGCAGGCCTCCGGGGTGTTGAAGTCGTCGTTCATCGCCGCCGTGAAGCGCATTGCGTGCGGCTCGTCCCAGTCGACGGCCGCCGCTGTTGCTGCCGGCACCGCTTTGAGTGCGGTATAGAGTCTGCTCAATGCGTGCCGCGCGTCGTCGAGGTGCGCGTCGGAGTAGTTCAGCGGGCTGCGATAGTGCGCCCGCAGGATGAAAAAGCGCAGAACCTCGGCATCGTACTCGCGCAGGATCTCGCGGATGGTGAAGAAGTTGCCGAGCGACTTCGACATCTTCTCGTCATCGACGCGGACGAAGCCGTTGTGCATCCAGTAGTTGACGAAACGGCAGCCGTGCGCGCCCTCGGACTGGGCGATCTCGTTTTCGTGGTGCGGAAACTGCAGATCCTGTCCGCCACCGTGAATGTCGAAGTGCGCTCCGAGCAGGTCCGAACTCATCGCCGAGCACTCGATATGCCACCCGGGGCGGCCGTTCCCCCACGGCGAAGCCCAGAAGGGCTCACCTTCCCGGGCATGCTTCCAGAGCACGAAGTCGAGCGGATCCTCCTTCGTGCCATCGACATCGACGCGTTCGCCGGCACGCAGGTCGTCGAGCGACTTGCCCGAGAGCTTGCCGTAGCCGGGGAAACGGCGAACCGAAAAATTGACGTCACCGGCGGCCGCCCGATAGGCCAGCCCGTTCTCCTCGAGCCGCTGGATCAGGCCCAGCATCTGCGGCACGTACTCGGTTGCCCGCGGTTCGTGGTCCGGCTTGGCGACGCCCAGCGCCGCTGCGTCCTCATCCATGGAACGGATGAAGCGCGCGGTCAGCTCGCCGATGGTCTCGCCGTTCTCGACCGCCCGGCGGATGATCTTGTCATCGATGTCGGTGATGTTGCGCACGTAGCAGACCTGCAGACCACTTGCGCGCAGCCAGCGCTGCACCATGTCGAAGACCACCAGGACACGCGCGTGACCAAGGTGACAGTAGTCGTAGACGGTCATGCCGCAGACGTACATCCGTACCGTGCCCGGAACGATCGGGACGAATTCCTGTTTCTCTCGGGTCAGCGAGTTGTAGATTTTCAGCATCTTCGGGTCTGCGGGATTGCGCCGTGGGCGACTGGCTTCGGCGGAGGATTTTGGTTTTGGCCGGACTTCTTGCTAGAATCGGGCGGTTTCCTGCCTTCCGACCGCGCGTGGCCAAGTATACCATATCGATGCTCTCGAGCCTTCTGCCAGCCGTCCGCTCCCTGCTGGTCGCCTGCTTGCTCGCCGGGGTGGCGCCAGCTGCCCTCGCGGACAACGTCGCCGACGCACAGCGGCTGCTGAAGCAGGGCCAGCAGGCAGCGGCACTCGACAGGATCGAGGAGCATCTCGCGAGCAATCCGGGCGACGCGCGCGGACGATTCAGCAAGGGCCTGATCCTTGTCGAGATGGGGCGCCCCGCCGACGCCATGACCGTTTTCAGCAAGCTGATCGAGGACTATCCGGAGCTGCCCGAGCCGTACAACAACCTTGCCGTCCTCTACGCCCAGCAGAAGCAGTACGACAAGGCGCGGACGGCGCTCGAGATGGCGATCCGGATCCAGCCGACCTACGCCACAGCCTACGAGAATCTCGGTGACATTCATGCCCGGCTGGCGGGCCAGTTCTACGAAAAGGCGTTGCAGCTCGACCCGGCGAAGAAGGCTGCGCAGCTGAAGCTGTCACGCGTTCGGGAAGTTGGCAGCGGCGGCCTCGGCGAGGCCGGCCGCAGCGTTTCGCGGCTGGCGGCCGGACCGGACTCCACGGCGGCTGGCGTGCCAGCCGCCGCCGCCGACCGGGGGGCAGCGGCTGTCGGCGGCGCTGACGAGAAGGAAGTGGCGAGGACGATAGAGGCCTGGGCAAGGGCGTGGTCGCGCAAGGACGCAAAGGCGTATTTTGCCCACTATGCTGCCGACTTTCGCGCGCCGCGCGGGATGACGCGCAAGGCCTGGGAAGAGGGGCGTCGGCGCCCGATGCAAAAAGCTGGCCGGCTGCAGGTCGAGGTCGAGGACATCCGGGTTGCTTTCGCTGACGGCAAGGCCACGGTGCGCTTCCGGCAGACCTTTTCGTCGCCGTCGCTGACCTCGACGGTGGCCAAGACCATGGTTCTCGTCCGGTCCGGTGGGCGCTGGCTGATCCAGGAGGAGCGTGTCGGCTGAGCGGGGTGCGATGCGCCGGCAGCGGGGGCTGCCGGGCGTCCGCCGGTTCTTGTTTCTGATTGCAGCGCTGGCGGTGCGACACCAGCGAGCGGCGGTTGTTGCTCTGCCATGCTTCGGCGGTTCGCCGCGAGTCACTTGCCCGGGAGTTCCCTGATGTCGAGAAAGATCATTGTCGCGCTTGCCGGCGCCTTGCTGTCCGGTGCCGTCGGCGCTGCGCCGACCGTCGAGATGCGAACCAGCATGGGGCGCATCGTCATCGAACTCGATTCGGCGAAGGCGCCAAAGACCGTGCAGAACTTCGTGCAGTACGTCAACGAGGGCCTCTACAACGGCACCGTCTTTCACCGTGTCATCCCGGGTTTCATGATCCAGGGTGGTGGCTTCACGGTCGATATGGAGCAGAAGCCGGCGCCGCGAAAGGTCGAGAACGAAGCGAAGAATGGTCTCAGGAACGACCGGGGCACAATTGCGATGGCGCGTACCGCCGATCCGCATTCAGCGAGCTCGCAGTTCTTCATCAACCATCGTGACAACGGTGCGCTCAACCATCCGTCTCCCGATGGCTGGGGCTACACCGTTTTCGGCAGGGTCACCGAGGGTCTCGAGGTGGTGGACAAGATCGCCCGGGTGCCGACCGGTAACCGCGCAATGCATCAGAACGTTCCGCTCGAGCCAGTCACCATAGAGTCGGTCCGGATCATCTCCGAGAAAGGAAAACCATGATCAAGCTGCACACCAGTCTGGGCGTCATCGGCATCGAGGTCGACGCCGAGAAGGCGCCACTGTCGGCACAGAACTTCATCGACTATGTCGCCGCCGGCCACTACGACAACACCATCTTCCACCGTGTGATTCCCGGTTTCATGGTGCAGGGCGGGGGCTTCGAGCCGGGAATGAAGCAGAAGCCGTGTCGGCCTCCGATCAGGAACGAAGCCGACAACGGACTGAAGAACGACGCTTACACGGTCGCCATGGCGCGCACCGCCGAGCCGCACTCGGCGACCGCGCAGTTCTTCATCAATGCCGTGAACAACGACTTTCTCAACTTCCGTGCGCCGAACGCGCAGGGCTGGGGCTACTGTGTCTTCGGCAAGGTCGTCGAGGGGCAGGACGTGGTCGACCGGATCAGGGCGGTACGCACCGGAACGTCTGGCTTCCACAGTGACGTGCCGGTCGAGGATGTGCGTATCGAACGGGCGGAAGTCTGCTGACGCCGCGCCTCTCGACGAGTCCTGCCGCAGCAAGCCGCTTGCGACCGATCCTGTTCATCTCCGACCTGCACCTGTCCCCACAGGTGCCGGCCGTGACGCGGATATTCCTCGACTTTCTGCGCGGGCGGGCACGGGAAGCCGGGCAGCTCTTCATTCTCGGCGACCTCTTCGAGGCCTGGCCCGGGGACGACTGCCTCGACGAACCCGCTGATCCTCTGGCGACCGAAGTCGTTGCCGCACTGCACGAACTGGCCGCGGCCGGAGTCGGGCTGGCGGTCATGCACGGCAATCGCGATTTCCTGCTCGGCGAGCGCTTCGCCGCTGCGAGCGGTGCGCGCCTGCTGCCGGACCCGTGGCTGCTGTCGCTGCCCGCGGGCGAGTTCGTGCTCGCGCACGGTGATTCGTTGTGCACGGATGACCGGGAGTACCAGTCCTTTCGCGCGCTGGTTCGCCGGCCCGACTGGCAACAGGCTTTTCTCGCTCGGCCTCTGAGCGAGCGCAGGGCGATCGCAGCGGCTCTGCGGCAGCAGAGCGAGACCGCCAAGCGTGACAAGGCGCAGTACCTGATGGATGTCAATCCGGTCGAGACCGACGACTTCCTGCGCGCGCACGGCTATGTCGGACTGATTCACGGTCATACCCATCGGCCGGCGACACACGATCACATCGTCGACGGGATCCACGTCCAGCGCTGGGTGCTGGCTGACTGGCAGGCGAGCTCCGGCGAGTGTCTGTGCTGGGATGGCGAGCGCCTGGCTCGCGAGCGCCTGCGCTGAGTCGCGATTTCAAGATGCGCCAGCGGTATGCGAGGGCGACGGCTGCGGCTCCCGCTGCGCTTCGCCGGCAGCCGCAGGCGACGGGCGGCGCGCCCGGGCAGGGCACTGCACAATGAGTGCCGCCGCACGCGAAGTCCTCTCACGGGTCTTCGGCTATCCCGCTTTCCGTGGCCAGCAGGAGGAGATCGTCGACCAGCTCGTTGCCGGTGGCGACGCTCTCGTCCTGATGCCGACCGGTGGTGGCAAGTCGCTCTGCTATCAGATTCCGGCGCTGCTGCGCAGTGGTGTCGGTGTCGTCGTCTCGCCGCTGATCGCGCTGATGCAGGATCAGGTCGATGCCTTGCGCCAGGTTGGCGTCCGCGCCGCCTTCCTCAACTCATCACTGGATTATCGCGCGCTCGCCGACACCGAGCGCAGCCTGCTGGCGGGGGAACTGGATCTGGTCTATGTCGCTCCCGAGCGGCTGCTCGGCGAGCGCTTCATGGGCCTCCTCGAGCAACTGGTTGCGCGCCAGCGGGTTGCCCTTTTCGCGATCGACGAGGCGCATTGCGTTTCGCAGTGGGGGCACGACTTCCGCCCGGAGTACATTCAGCTCTCGGAGCTGCACCAGCGCTTCCCGGGCGTGCCGCGCATCGCGCTGACGGCGACTGCCGATCAGCTGACACGGCAGGAGATCATCAGCCGGCTGCACCTCGAGCAGGCAGGGCTGTTCGTCTCGAGCTTCGACCGCCCGAACATTCGCTACCTGATCGTCGAGCGTGACAATCCACGCAAGCAACTGCTGGCTTTCCTCGGCCGCCATCGCGGCGAGGCCGGCATCGTGTACTGCCTGTCCCGGCGCAAGGTCGATGAGACGGCTGCCTGGCTGCTGGCACAGGGGATCGCCGCCCTGCCGTATCACGCCGGCCTCGGCGCCGGCGACCGGCAGCGGCATCAGCAGAGCTTTCTGCGCGACGATGGCGTGGTGATGGTGGCGACGATCGCCTTCGGCATGGGGATCGACAAGCCGGACGTGCGCTTCGTCGCCCACCTGGACCTGCCAAAGAGCATCGAGGCCTACTACCAGGAAACCGGTCGCGGCGGGCGTGACGGCGATGCCGCCGAGGCCTGGATGACGTACGGACTGAACGATGTCGTGATCCACCGGCAGATGATCGAGAATTCGGCGGCGGCGAGCGAACAGAAGCGGGTCGAAAGGCAGAAACTCGACAGCATGCTTGCCTACTGCGAATCGGCGACCTGCCGCCGTGTCGTCCTGCTCAACTACTTCGGCGAGGATGCGCTGCCCTGCGGCAACTGCGACGTCTGCCTTGACCCGCCACAGGTCTGGGACGGCACGGTGGCGGCGCAGAAGGTCCTTTCGGCCGCCCTGCGTACCGGCCAGCGGTTCGGTGCCGGCCACCTGATCGACATCCTGCGTGGCAAGGCGACCGACAAGGTGCAGCAGTTCGGTCACGACCGCCTGCCGACCTTCGGTGTGGGTGGCGAACTCGACGAAATGGGCTGGCGCTCGGTCTTGCGACAGCTGCTCGCCGCCGGCATCCTCGAAGCCGACGCCGCTGCCTACGGGGCGCTGAAGCTGACCGATGGCGCGCGTCCGGTTCTCCGTGGTGAAGCCGCCCTGATGCTCCGGCGGCGGCTTGAAGCAGCTCGGAGCGGTGCTGCGCGGGGCAGTGCTGCGCGGGGCAGGAGCGCCGTCCGTGCCGTCGCCGACGCGCCGTCGCAGCGATCGCAGCAACAGTCGCCCCTGGTCGCCAGGTTGCGCCAGTGGCGCAGCGAAAAGGCGCGCGAGCAGGGCGTGCCCGCCTACGTGATCCTGCACGACCGGACGCTGCTCGAGATCGCCGCCCTGCTGCCGGACTCGCCGCAGGCGCTGCTGGCGGTACCCGGGATCGGTCTTGCCAAGGTGCAGCGTTATGGTGACGAGTTGCTCGCCCTGGTTGCCGGCGGCGAATGAGCGTCGCCGCGAGGGCCGGCCAGCGGCGACGGGCGGCTGGTAAACGCGGGCCGGAATCTGCCGGCGGCGGCGCTGCTGCCGGTATCAGGGGTCGTTGCGGGCGGGCGGCGCGGCGGCACCGCGTGCGCTGTGTTCCTGCTGCAGCGCCTGTGCCAGCTGGAAGACCGCCATCGCATAGAAGCTCGAGCGGTTGTAGCGGGTGATGACGTAGAAGTTGTTGAAGCCGAGCCAGTATTCGGTCGCCGCGCCGGGCGTGACGAGGTCGATCAGGGCTGCCGGTCGGTCGCCGTCGGCGACTGCCGCAACTCCCTGGGCGGCGAGTTCGCTGACCGTCAGCGTCGGCTTGATGCCGCTGGCGAGCACGGCTGCGGGATCGCCGGTGACCCTGGCCGGTACGGCGACCGGCTCGCCCTTCTGCCACCCATGCTGCTGCAGGAAGCGGGCAACGCTGCCGATCGCGTCAGGATAGCTCTGGCGCAGATCGATGCGGTCATCGCCGTCGAAATCGATGGCGAAGCGGCGCTGACTGCTCGGCATGAACTGCGGGATGCCGATGGCGCCGGCGTAGGAGCCCTTGATGCTGAGCGGACTGATTCCGTTCTCGCGGGCGAGCAGCAGGAACTGCTCGAGTTCGCCACGGAAGAATTCAGCCCGCGGCGGGTAGAAAAACGCCAGCGATGCCAGTGCCTCGAGGACACCGAAGCTGCCCATGTGCTGGCCGTAGATGGTCTCAACGCCGATGATCGCGACGATCACCTCGGCCGGCACGCCATGGATCGCTGCCGCGCGCTGCAGCGTGGCCGCATGCTTCTGCCAGAACGAGAGTCCTCCTGCCAGTCGCTGTTCGTTGACGAAACGCTCGCGGTAGCGCTCCCAGGAACGCTGCTTTTCCGGCACGGCTGGCGGGCGGATCGCCTTCAGGACCGTCGCGTTCGGCCGCAGGCCGGCAAACTGGCGCGTCAGGTGGGTGACATCGAAGCCGTGCTGCTCGTGCATGCTGGCGATGAAGGCCTGTACGTCCGGATTCTGGCTCAACCCGGCGCCTTGCTGGGCGGCCGCCGGTGGCGTCACGAGGCTCAGCGGCAGGGCGATGAGCAGGCTGCTGGCGAGGTGCTTCAAGCGTTCTTTCTCCATCTGGCTGGTAGTCGGTGCACACATTCCTGCAGCACGAGCAACTGCTCGCTGTTGCCCTGGCCATAGCGCAGCCCGGCATAGCAGCGCGCCGCTTCGCTGGTCAGTGCCGCCAGGTGCGGCCTTTCGACGGCGACGCGGCGGGCAAAATCCAGCGGTCCCTCCCATGCGGCGCGCGTCACTCCGCGCCGTGCGAGCGCCGTGCAGTACCTGTTCCACGCCCGCTGCGCCGGATCGGCGCGGCGACGACGCGGCAGGGTCCAAACGGTGACCAGCAGCAGCGCGACGCCGCAGAGTATGGCCAGCGATGCGCTCATGCTCTGCCAGTCCGCGTTGGGTATGCCGAAGCGGGAAAGGATCTCGCGCTGGCGCTGCGGATTGTAACCGAGGACCCACTGGTTCCAGGCGTTGTTCGCTGCCTCCCAGCGGTAACGCAGCTGGCGCAGCCAGTCGACGTCGAGGCCGACGATGCCGGGTAGCGGTTCTCCCTCCGGTAGGGCAGCGACGATTCCGTGTTCGATCCGCGAGGGGGCGACTGCTGCCGTCGGGTCGTAGCGAACCCAGCCCTCGCCGGCGAGCCAGACTTCGGCCCAGGCGTGCGCATCCGACTGGCGGACGATGAGATAGCCATCGACCGGATTCACCTCGCCGCCCTGGTAACCGGCGACCACCCGTGCCGGCACGCCGGCAGCACGCATCAGGAAGACGAAGGCCGAAGCATAGTGCTCGCAGAAGCCGCGGCGCGTACCGAAGAGGAAGTCGTCGATGGCATTGACGCCCAGCAGGGGGGGCTGCAGGGTGTAGTGGAAGTCCTCGTTGCGGAACATGCTCAGCACCGCATCGGCGATTCGCGCCGGTGGTCGCGATCGCCACCTGTCGGCCAGCGCGCGCGCGCGCGGGTTGAGCGCTTCCGGCAGGGTGAGAGCCTGCTGCAGGATGGCTGCTGCCTCGACGCGACTGACATGGTAGTCAACCGACGAAGTGAAGGAGAAGCGGGAGCGGGTGCGGACCGGTTCGCGCGCCAGTACTTCCAGTGTCGGTGCCTGTGTGGCCCCGGCAGGGAGGCTGGTAGCCAGGTCGAGCGCCAGCAGCCAGCGCTGATTGTGCGCTTCGATGATGCTGGTGTAGCTGTACTGCGCACCCTTGCTCTCGATCGCCGGTGCCGAGCGCGGCCGTCCCGTCTGCTGCGCGCTCGACCGCCAGGTCAGCCCGTCGTAGCTGTCGAGCACCGGCCCACGCCAGTACAGGTCGGCCCGCTCCGGCATCTCGCCGGCGAACTGGCTGCGAAAGGCGATCGCGCCCGAGAGGATGAGGCTGCTGATCGAACCAGGCGCCATCTCGCTCGAGAGGCCGCTGCGCCCGGCGTGCGCGTCCTGCGGCAGGCCCCACAGCGGGCCGGAGACGCGCGGAAACAGGAGATAGAGGATGAGCATGAAAGGCAGCGCCTGCAACAGCAGCAGGCCGGCCTGGCGGACGATGTCGGCGAGCGGCTGGGCGCCGCCGTGCAGGCGGATCAGCGCTGCCGTCAGCAGCGTGCAGCTGGCCAGCAGCCAGATGCCGGTGGGGATGCTCTGCGAATAGAAGTAGTGGGTCAGCAGGAGAAAGAAGCCGAGCATGACGACCACCAGTGCGTCGCGCCGTGTATTCATCTCGAGCGGCTTGAGTGCCATGAAGAGTACGAGCATGGCGACCCCGGAATCCCTACCGAGCAGGCTGCGATAGTGCCAGGCGATGCCGGCCAGCGCGCCGAGAACCAGCAGCGCGAGCCCCCAGCGCGGTGGCAGTGGCCGTCGCTGCCGCCATAGCCAGGCGCGCCAGAGGAGGGCGGCGGCAAACAGGAGGCTCAGCCATGGCGGCAGGTTCTCGGCATGCGGGCTGGCCGTAGCCAGCGCGACTGCCAGCAGCCAGGGGACCGCTCCCTGGTCGATCGGTGGTCGCTGTCTAAGCCGCATCCTGCGCTTCGCCTGTCGCGTACAGGGCCAGCGCCTGCAGGCAGTTCGCCCGGTGGACGCTGCCTTCGGCAGGCGCGATCTGCTGGCCCGGTAGCCTGAGGCCGTAGCACGCCTGCTGTTCGTCGGCAAGCATGACCCAGCCGGCGAGGATCGACAGGCGATCCTCGCTGTCACGGTCGGTCGGGGTCAGCGACCAGTCGAGCCACAGCTCATCACTCACGCCGCCGGCAAACTGCTTGACCAGCAGGGCCTGTTCGTCGGATCGGCGGGCGACTGCCTTCCAGGCAATGTGTCGCGTCGGGTCGCTGATCTGGCGAGGGCGCAGACCGGCGAAGTCCTCCTGGCCGGCGGATCCCTGGCGATGGTCCGTGGCGGTGGCGGGCGACGCTGGTGGCAAGGGTGTGCGCAGGGGCTTCGGATAGACGATGCACGACCAGGACGGATGGATGTAGCTCCAGGCACGGAAGAGACCGAGCGGGTAACGCGTGGCAAGCGTCACGCGGCCGGGATCAAGGCGGCCGCGTCGGCTTGCGAGGCAGGGCAGGGCAATCGTCGCCCTACCCTCGGCCGGCAGATCGACGGTGACCACCGGCTGGTCGCTGAGCGACAGGTCGAGTGCCCGCCGCTGTTGCCGGCGCGGGTTCTCGAGTTGCAGCGGAAAGCGCGCCAGATCGCCGGCGAAGGCCGCGTCGGCGCGGCCAGGCGTCAGCCGCAGCCCGAAGAGGTTGTGAAAGCTGTGCACCATCGCCACCAGGCCAAGCCCGGCAAGGAGGAAGATCAGCGCGTGTCCGAGGCTGAGATCGTAATTGATGGCGCCGATCAGCATCACCAGGAGCACCAGTGCAAAGAGCAGTCCGGCAGCGCTTGGAACGATGAAGATCCGCCGCTGACCGAGGACGAGCGGCCATTGCTCGTCACGGTGGCGGCCGAACAGCCAGCGGTGCAGGCTCGGCAGCGGGCGCATCAGGGCAGCGGTACCGATCGAATCAGGGCGGCGATGTCTTCGGCGTCGGCATGGCTGCCGCTGATCAGGCGCAGGCGGTGGCGTGCAACTGCCGGCAGCACGGCCTGGACGTCCTCCGGCAGGACCATCTGGCGGCCGTCGGTGAAGGCCCAGGCACGGGCGGCGGCGAGCAGCGAGAGGGCGGCACGCGGGCTCAGGCCGTGCACGAAGCGCTGCTCGCGGCGGCTTGCCTCGATCAGCAACTGCAGGTAATCGAGCAGCGCCGGCGAAGCGTAGACTGCGGCCGCCTGGCGCTGCAGTGGTGCGAACTCTCCGTCGCCGAGGCAGGCTGGCAGAGCCGGCAGTTGCTCCCGGCTGCCGCCACTCTCGAGCAGTGCGCGTTCGGCATCACGATCGGGGTAGCCGAGGTCGAGACGCAGGAGAAAGCGGTCGAGCTGAGACTCCGGTAACGGGAAGGTGCCGATCTGATTCGATGGATTCTGCGTGGCAATGACGAAGAAGGGCTCCGGTAGCGGCCGGGTCTCACCCTCGGTGGTCACCTGGCCCTCTTCCATCGCCTCGAGCAATGCGCTCTGGGTCTTCGGTGTCGCACGATTGATCTCGTCGGCCAGCAGTACCTGCGAGAACACCGGGCCGGGCAGGAACCTGAAGCTGCTTCGTTCGCGGTCGAATATCGAGACGCCGAGGATGTCCGCCGGGAGCATGTCGCTGGTGAACTGGATGCGTGCGAACTGCAGGCCGAGCAGGCGGGCCAGCGTGTGCGCCAGCGTCGTCTTGCCCACTCCGGGCAGATCCTCAATCAGCAGGTGGCCTCTCGCCAGCAGGCAGCAGAGTGCGAGGCGGGTCTGATTGCTCTTGCCGAGGATGACCGAGTTGGCTGCGGCAAGGATTCGGTTGACCGGGGAGGCGTTGTTGGTGGCGGGCATGGCTTGTCGTCGGGAAGCGATTGGGATGATAATAAACCATCAGTCCTCAACCCGTTCCATCGCCGGACACTACGCCCTTGGCGGCGTTCCCGTTGCGGCAGAAAGACCACAGTGACCGTCACTGCATTCATCACCCATCGCGATTGCCATTTGCACGACATGGGTTCGTATCATCCGGAAGCACCCGAGCGGCTGAGTGCGATCAGTGATCACCTGATCGCGCAGGGCCTGGATGCCTACTTCATGTATCACGACGCGCCACTGGCCACCTTCCAGCAACTCAGGCGGGTGCATACGGCAGCGCACCTCGAGCGGCTGAAGCGTGCCTCACCCGATCTCGGAATTGTCCACCTCGACCCCGATACGGCGATGAACCGCCATACCTGGCAGGCAGCGCTGCGTGCCGCCGGGGCGGGTGTCCTGGCGGTCGATCTGGTGCTTTCCGGTCAGGCCGAGAATGCGTTCTGCGCCGTGCGACCGCCCGGCCACCACGCAGAACGCGCGACGGCGATGGGTTTCTGTTTCTTCAACAACGTCGCCGTCGCGGCGGCGCATGCGCTGGCAGCGCACAACCTCGCACGCGTTGCGGTGATCGACTTCGACGTGCACCATGGCAACGGCACCGAAGACTGTTTCCGCGGCGACCAGCGGGTACTGATGGTCAGCTCGTTCCAGCATCCCTTCTATCCCTACAGCGGGACCGAGAGCGCGGCGGCAAACATGGTGAACGTGCCGCTGCCTCGCGGCACCGACGGCGAGGAGTTCCGGCGCGTCGTCAGTGATCTCTGGATGCCGAGATTGCGCGAGTTCCGGCCCGAAATGCTGTTCATTTCGGCCGGCTTCGATGCCCACTACGAGGACGAAATGGGCGGTCTGCGGCTGCTCGAGCAGGACTACGCCTGGGTGACCGGGCAGCTCAAGGAACTCGCCGACGACTGTGCGCAGGGGCGGATCGTCTCGATACTCGAGGGGGGTTACTCGCTGTCGGCTCTGGCACGAAGCGTCGCCGCGCATATGCGCGTCCTCGCCGAGCTCTGATTCGCTGGCGTCGCGCGGCAGCGGGTTGCGCTGGCCGGTGGCTGCGTTTTTCGTCGCCAACGCGGTCGCCTTCGGTTAGAATCCGTGCTTCTGACCTCCCCGCTCGGAATCTCCCCGGGGTCTTGACTGGCGGGCACGAAAACTCATGATTACTGGCTCGATCGTAGCGATTGTCACCCCGATGCATGCAGACGGCAGCCTCGACCTGCCGGCGCTGCGTCGCCTCGTCGATTTCCATGTAGAGCAGGACACCGACGCCATCGTCGTCGTCGGCACGACCGGCGAGTCGCCGACGGTGAGCCTCGAAGAGCACTGCGAGCTGATCCGCGTTGCCGTCGAGCAGGCGGCCGGTCGGCTGCCGGTGATTGCCGGCACGGGCGCCAATTCGACCGCCGAGGCGATCGAGCTGACGCGTTTCGCCCATCAGGCGGGGGCCAGTGCGGCGCTGTCGGTCGTTCCGTATTACAACAAGCCCGGGCAGGAGGGGCTGTATCGCCATTTTCGCGCGATTGCCGAAGCGGTCGATATCCCGGTGATTCTCTACAATGTGCCGGGGCGCACGGTGGCCGACCTGGGCAACGAGACGACACTGCGCCTGGCCGAGGTGCCGAACATCGTCGGCATCAAGGACGCGACCGGCAACATGGACCGCGGTATCGAGTTGATCACGCGTTCGCCCGCGGGCTTCGCCGTCTATAGCGGTGACGACGCCAGCGCCTGCGCGTTGATGCTGATGGGCGCCAAGGGGGACATTTCGGTGGTTGCCAACGTCGCGCCACGGCTGATGCACGAGATGTGCAGCGCGGCAGTCGCCGGTAACGCGGCTGCGGCGCGCGCGCTCAATGCGCGTCTGATCGGCCTCCATCGGCAGCTTTTCTGCGAGGCCAACCCGATTCCGGTCAAGTGGGCGTGTCGGGAACTCGGCCTGATCGGTGACGGTCTGCGCTTGCCCCTGACGCCACTGTCGCCCGAGAATCACGCTTGCGTCCGTGCTGCGCTGTCGCAGGCCGGCGTGCTCGCCTAGAGCCACAAGGTCAGCCGATGAGTCCTCTCGCTTCGCGTCTGCAGATCGTCCTGCTGCTGCTGCTCGCCGGTTGCACCGGTTCGCTTCTCGAACCGAAGAGAATCGAATACAAGACGGCGGGGTCAAGCAGCGTGCCACCCCTCGAGATCCCGCCCGACCTGACGTCGCCGACGCGCGATGACCGCTATGCGGTTCCCGATGTCGCGGGCAAGGGCACGGCGACGTACTCGCAGTACGCCGCCGAGCGGTCGCCGCAGGCGCGGGCGCAGCAGAAGAGCGAGGTCTTGCCGGAGGTCGACCAGGGGCGCATCGAACGTTCCGGGACGCAGCGCTGGCTGGTCGCGGCCGGGACTCCGGACAAGCTCTGGGGGACGGTAAAGGAGTTCTGGCAGGAAACCGGCTTCCTGATCAAGCTCGATCTGCCCGATGCCGGCGTGATGGAGACGGACTGGGCGGAGAACCGCGCCAAGATCCCGCAGGACTTCATTCGCAATGTCCTCGGCAAGGTGATCGACTCGGTTTACTCGACGGCTGAACGGGACAAGTTCCGCACGCGCATGGAGCCGGGCAGCACGCCGGGGACGACCGATATCTTCATCAGTCACCGCGGCATGTACGAGATTTTCGTCTCCGAAGGCAAGGATCAGACGAAGTGGCAACCGCGTCCGGCGGATCCCGAACTCGAAGCCGAAATGCTGCGCCGCCTGATGATTCACTTGGGCAGTGAAGAGAAGCGCGCGAGCGCGGCCCTCAAGGCGGCGCAGGAGAAGCCTTTTGAACGGGCGCGGCTGACGCGCGGTGCCGATGGTGCCGGCGCGCTCGAAGTCGAGGAGTCCTTCGATCGTGCCTGGCGGCGGGTTGGCCTCGCTCTCGACCGGGTTGCCTTCACCGTCGAGGACCGCGATCGATCCCGCGGCCTGTACTTCGTTCGCTACGTTGATCCGGAAAGCGACAACGAGAAGAAGGAAGAGGGTTTCCTGTCGAAGCTCAATCCCTTCAAGGGCAGTTCTGCGGGCAAGGTGCAGACGCAGTATCGCATTCTCGTGCGCGCGACGAGCAGCACCCGGTCGACCGTGCAGGTGGTCTTGCCGGAAGGCGCGGTCGACCAGTCGGATACGGCGAAGAAAATCCTCAACCTGCTTTACGACCAGTTGAAGTGATCCGTTTCGCCTCGCTGGGCAGCGGCAGTCAGGGCAACGCGCTGATTGTCGAGGCGGGCGGGACCAGAGTGTTGCTCGACTGTGGTTTCTCGAGTCGCGAGGTGACGGCCCGGTTGGCCCGGCTTGGCATCGATCCCGGCGGGCTGGCGGCGATCCTGGTGACGCACGAACACGCCGACCACGTCGGCGGCGTCTTCGCTTTTGCGCGCCGCAACCAAGTAGCCGTCTATCTGACCCACGGCACGCAGAAGGCGGCCACGCGTGGCAGGGCGGCTCCGGCCGATTGCCACCTGATCGACGGGCACGCAGTCTTTGCCATTGACGGCCTGGAGATCAGGCCGTATCCGGTACCCCATGACGCCCGCGAGCCGGTGCAGTACGCCTTCAGCGACGGTAATCATCGTCTTGGCGTGCTCACCGACAGCGGTTCGATCACGTCGCACATCGTCGACGTCCTGCGTGCCTGCGACGGACTCGTTCTGGAGTGCAATCATGACCGGGAGCTGCTCGCCGCGTCACGCTATCCGGCGCAGCTCAAGCAACGAATCGGCGGGCGTTTCGGCCACCTCGAGAACGGGCAGGCAGCGGCGCTGTTGCAACAGGTCGACACGCGCCGCCTGCAGCATGTGGTCGCAGCCCACCTCAGCCAGGAAAACAACCGGCCGCATCTGGCTGCGCGGGCTCTGGCGTCGGCCCTTGGCTGTGGCGACGAGTGGATCGGCGTTGCCGATCAGGACGGCGGTTTCGGCTGGCGGCAGCTCGGCTGAGAGCTGGTGAGGCAATCGTCGTCAGCAAGGCAGCGCGATGATGCGGGGGCCGGCGAGGCAAGCAAACGGTCATGACTCTTGACACACCCCTGATGATGAAAGTCATGACCGCTTCCCTCATCGCCGGCCCTTCTACCGCGCACTAGAAAAGGGAGATTCGCGAGTCGCAGACGCGACTTTCACATTCACATCAAGAAAAAGCCGGCTTGCGCCGGCTTCTTCCTTTCGCCATGCAGGCCTTACTTCTTGACTGCATCCTTGGCGGCGTCGACAGCGGCACCAGCAGCGGCACCAGCAGCGGCACCAGCAGCGGCACCAGCAGCGGCACCAGCCGTCGCAGCGGTGTCGGCCGGCTTGGCAGCAGCGTCGGCCGGCTTGGCGGCGTCGGCAGGAGCAGCAGCGGGAGCAGCGGCCGGAGCGGCAGCCGGAGCGGTAGCGGCAGGAGCAGCGGCGGGAGCGGCAGCCGGCTTGGCTTCTTCCTTCTTGCCACAAGCGGTGATGGCCAGGGCGAGCAGCGCAGCAACGAGGAGGGAGTTCTTCATCGTGGGGTTCCTTATGGACGGTAAAAAATGATTACAACGAGCCAGAAGCTTGATGGTTGACCGGCAAGCGCGTCGACCAACTAAAGATCTTACCACTTTAATCCCCGGATGCGGCCATGAACAGCAAAAAGCAGCGATCGTCGCCAGCGACTCAGAGCGCGTGCCGTTGCAATAACTCCGGCTCGATCCAGCCGAGCGCCAGCGACATGAACAGCAGGATGCCCAGCACGAGGAGCAGCGAGGTGATCCCGCCAAGGATCACGGTGTCGCTGCACAGCTGCCTTGCCCTGCCGTTCAGGCCGAGGTAGTCGGCCATCGACAGCGGGCGCTGCTGCCCGGCTGTCTGCGCCTCCGTGGCGATGAAGCGGCTGCCGCAGGCCGAGCAGCGATAGGGTGCCAGCTGCTTGCGGCGCAGGCTCAAGCCCTCCCTGAGACCGCGGCGACGCGAGCGGTGGATTTCTTCCGAGTGGCAGTTGGGACATTTCATGGCGGCGTCAGAACTCCGGTCGATTGCACTGTCGGGGCGTTTGCTTCGGTCCGTGGGAAGTGGGAGACAACCAAAATCTACGCTTGGTGGCGAAGATTATCCGTGCGGCTTGTCACACTTGGCAGGCGATTGCAGCTGCATGGCGGGTGGCAGCAGGTGCTACACTGGCTGTCGATGCGTACCCATTCCCTGCTTGCTGCCGTGCTTTGCTGCCTGATTGCGGAAGCTGCCGCGACAACCGTCGTCGTCGGTGGCGAGTGGATTGCCGGCCCCGGTCCGGCACCCTATGGGCCTTGGCTCGGACCTTATGGTTATCCGCTGCCGGCGGCGGGCGCCCATGATGTTTTTGGCCGCTGTCTCGCTCCGCGCAACTGCGCCGATTATGAACAGATGCGACGTTTCCTCGATCGCTATCAGCGCAACTATGGCGCGCGTTTTGCTCCCGACATGCCGTCGCCGGCACAGCCGCTGCAACAACGCGACGTCCCGCCGACACCGGCGGCCCAGATCCAGCCGGCGTACCGCAATGCCAGCCAGATTCGGCCCGAGTTCGAGCCCGGCGTACCGCTGCCGGCAGCTCCGGCGGGTCGCCGCTAGCCGGCGAGTGCAGGCGGCTGCCCGGTCGATGAGCCAAGCGCTGGTGCCGGGCGGCGGCAGATCGCTCGCCGTCTCGCGCAGCGGCGCGCGACGGTCTCGGCAGCGGCTCGGCCGAAGCGGGGGGCGACCGTGAATCCGCTGTTGCAGGCCGTTCTCGGTTACCTGATGCTGCTCGCGCTGGCCTGGGCGGTTTCGGCACGGCGGGCAGCGATTCCCTGGCGAACGGTGTTGGCGGGAGTCCTGCTGCAGGGGTTGCTGGCGCTGCTGATCTTCCGCCTGCCGGGGGCCCGGGCTTTCTTCGCCGCCTGTAACGATACGCTACTGGCCGTTGCCGCGGCGACGCGTACGGGAACGGCTCTGGTCTTCGGTTTCCTCGGCGGGGGGCCGCTACCCTACGCCGAGATCGCTCCCGGGAGCAGCTTCGTTCTCGCCTTCCAGGCCTTGCCGGTGGTGCTGGTGATGAGTGCGCTGTCGGCGCTGCTCTACCACTGGCGCGTGCTGCCCCTGCTCGTTCGCAGCTTCTCGCTGCTGCTCGAGAAGACGCTCGGCGTCGGCGGCGCCGTCGGCATGTCCAGCGCGGCGAACGTCTTCGTCGGCATGATCGAGGCGCCGCTGTTGATTCGGCCGTACCTCGCAGCCGTCAGCCGCGGCGAGCTGTTCATCATCATGAGCAGCGGCATGGCCGGTGTCGCGGGTACGGTGATGGCGCTCTACGCCAGCATCCTCGGGTCGCTCGTCCCCGATGCATTGGGCCACATTCTTGCCGCGTCGTTCATCAGCGCGCCGGCCGCGATCGTCTTCGCCGTCATCCTGGTGCCGCCTGCAGGTGCTCCCAGCGGACGTCATCTGGCGCTGCCGCCGACCGACCGCAGCAGCATGGAGGCGATCACCCGCGGCACCGGCGAGGGGGCAACCCTGCTGATAAACATCGCCGCCATGCTGATCGTCCTGGTGGCTCTGGTCAGCCTCGCCAATCAGCTTCTCGGCATGTTGCCGCTTGTCGCCGGCGCTGCCGTCACGCTGCAGCGCCTTCTTGGCTGGCTGATGGCACCGCTGGCGTGGATGGCAGGCATCCCCTGGGCCGAATCGGCGGTTGCCGGCGAACTTCTGGGGACGAAGACGGTGCTCAACGAACTGCTTGCCTATCTCGACCTCGCACGTCTGCCAGCGGAGGCGCTGTCCGCGCGCAGCCGGATCATCATGACCTACGCGCTGTGTGGCTTCGCCAATCTCGGCAGTCTCGGGATTCTTCTCGGCGGCATGTCGGCGATGGTGCCCGAGCGACGTGCCGAGATCGTCCAGCTCGCCCCCTGGACGCTGCTTTCGGGTACCCTGGCGACGCTTTCCTGTGGCAGCGTCGTCGCCATGCTGCTGTGATCGGCTCAGCGCTGCTCGCTGACGCCGGCGGCAGCGAAGCTCGCCATCTCGTTGAGAAAAGCCGCTGCCGCGCGGACCAGCGGCCACGCCAGCGCGGCACCGGTTCCTTCGCCGAGGCGCAGGCCAAGATCCAGCAGCGGCTCGGCGTCGAGGGCGCGCAGCTGTGCGCGGTGGCCGGCTTCGGCCGAGCAGTGGCAGAAGATGCAGTAGTCGCGGATTGTCGGCGCGTGGCGGGCGGCGACCAGCAATGCCGAGGTGACGATGAAGCCGTCGATCAGCAGCACCATTCGGTGCGCCGCCGCGGCAAGCATGGCGCCGCTCATCATGGCGATCTCGAAGCCGCCGAACTCTGCCAGCACGTCGAGCGCGCCGGCCGTCGGCGGCAGGCTGGCACGGCTCGCCGCCTGCGCCAGCAGCCGCTGTTTGCGCTCGAGACCGGCATCGTCGAGACCGGTGCCGCGACCGACGCAGTCGGCGAGTGGCGCGCCGGTGAGCTGGTGCGTGAGCAGCGAGGCAGCGGCGGTGTTGCCGATCCCCATTTCGCCGAAAGCGATCACCCGACATCCCTGGTCGGCCAGTCTGTCGACGATCGCGGCGCCGCGGCCAAGCGCCTGGTCCCGCTGCTCGCGGGTCATCGCCGGTTGCACGAGATAATTGCGCGTCCCGAAGGCGATCTTGGCATCGATCAGCCCGCTGCGGGCGCCGAAGTCGTGGGCGACGCCGGCGTCGACGACCTGCAGCTGAAGCCCGTTGTGGCGGGCGAAGACATTGATTGCGGCGCCGCCGGCAAGGAAATTCATGACCATCTGCCAGGTGACTTCCTGCGGGTAGGCGGAGACTCCGGCAAGCGCCGCCCCGTGGTCGCCGGCGAAGACCAGCATCTGCGGCTGCTCCAGGCGCGGCGTCAGTGACTGCTGGATCATGCCGATCTGCAGCGCCAGACGTTCGAGTTCGCCGAGCGATCCCGGCGGCTTGGTCTTGCCGTCGATCCGCGCCTGCAGGCCGGGAACGGGAGTGATCGGTTCGATCGTGAAGTGCATGGAGCGGCCCGTGTCGGGATTGAAGCGGCGGATTATACTCGTCGCCCGCTCATGATAAGCTCGCCGGCATGCGAGAACTGATCATTGGCGGCGCCCGTTCGGGCAAGAGTCTGCTGGCCGAACGCCGGGCCGGCGAGTGCGGCCTGCGTGTCATCTATGTCGCGACGGCGTTGGCGCTTGACGCCGAGATGTCACGCCGCATCGAGCATCACAAGGCGCGGCGTAGCCCAGACTGGGGGCTGGTCGTCGAGCCGCTCGAGCTGCCTGTGGCACTGCGACGGCACGCGGCGTCGGATGTCTGCCTGCTGGTTGACTGCCTGACCGTGTGGTTGTCGAACCTGCTCTTCGCTGGTGACGCCGCCAGCCAGGCTGAGGCCGGCGAGGCGATCGGCTGCCGGCGTCTCGCCGGTGCCACGCAGGCGCTGGTCGAGCTGCTGCCGGAGTTGCCCGGGCGCATCATCCTGGTTTCCAACGAGGTCGGCTGCGGCATCGTGCCGATGGTCCCCGTGTCGCGTCTGTTCGCCGACGAACAGGGTCGCCTGAACCAGCGGGTGGCGGCGGTCTGCGAGCGGGTGACGCTGGTTGCCGCCGGTCTGCCGCTGACGCTCAAGTAGAATCTGCTGTTGGCCGTCCAGCGGTGCTATTGTTGAGCTTGTCAGACAACTTGCCGAACGAGGAGCCGGGATCATGTACAAGAGAATCATGGCCGCCGTTGACCAGAGCTTCATGACCAGCCAAGTGATGCAGGTGGCGATTGAGATGGCACGGACGAACGGCGCGCAGCTGGCGATCTGCCATGCGGTCGACGAGACCCTGCTGGCGCAGCGCGAAGTGGCGATGATGTTGCCGAACAGCGTCGGCAAGACCGAGGCGCGCATGCGTCTGGGGGCACAGGGTTTTCTCGATCGCCTGCTGCAGGATGCCCGTGCCGCCGGCATCGACGCCGAGACCAAGCTCGTCGAATCGGAGGAGAAGCACGTCTCCGACATGCTCATCGAAGCGGCCGTCGACTGGCAGGCCGACCTGCTGGTCGTCGGCACGCACGGGCGACGGGGGATCGAGCGGTTTTTCGTCGGCAGCGTCGCCGAGCGTCTGGTGCGCAAGGGACAGACTTCGCTGCTGCTGGTGCGCGGCGAGGAGACGGAAGCCTAGCGCGCCGGCAGTCGCCAGCCGACGCCCGGCCGGCTAACGGTCATGACTGTCGAGACACCCCTGATGATGAAAGTCATGACCGTTTCCCTCATCCCCGGCCCTTCTCCCGCGCACGGGAGAAGGGAGATTCGCGAGTCGCAGGCGCGACTTTCACATTAACTGCGTGCCGTCAGCGGTAGCCACTCGGCGAGCCGCTGCAGATCGATGTTCTGCTCGACGGCATCGGCGAGCCGCTCGATGTCGCTCTCCCGCCGCTGGCGCGCGTCGAATTCGTGTGCCGGTCGGTGGCCCGCCCAAGTCAGCAGCGCAGCCAGAGCTGCCGGCGAATCGAAGAGCCCGTGACAGTAGGTGCTGAGGATGTGACCATCCGCCGACAGCGCGCCATCGGGGTGGCCGCCGAGCATCGTCGCCGGTCGCTGCAGGGCTTCGCCGCTGGTGATTCCCATGTGGATGCGATAGCCGGTGAGCGGCGCCGAGCCCGGCAGCAGCAGGTTGCCGCCGACGTTCTCAAGCGTCTTCTCGGTGGCCAGCGTCGTTTCGTAGTCCAGCCAGCCGAGTCCCGGCTGGCTGCCGGCCGGGCCCTCGAGCCCGAGCGGGTCGTGCAACTGACGGCCGAGGATCTGCAGGCCGCCACAGATGCCGATCAGCTTGCCGCCGTAGCGCAGGTGACGGCGAATCGCCTCTTCCCAGCCCTGGGTACGCAGCCAGGCGAGGTCGGATTGCACCGCCTTCGAGCCGGGCAGGACGATCAGGTCGCAGGGTGGCGGCCGCTCGTTGGGCCCGACGAAGTGGAAATCGACTTCCGGGTGAAAGCGCAGCGGGTCGAGATCGTTGTGATTCGAGATTCTCGGGTAGGCCGGAGCGATGACGCGCAGCGCGGGCGCAACCTTGCGTTCGGCCTGCCGCGGTACGGCATCCTCGGCGTCGAGATAGAGGCCGTGCAGATAGGGGAGAACGCCGAGCACCGGCTTGCCGGTGCGCCGTTCGAGCCAGCGCAGGCCGCTTTCGAGGAGGCCGATATCACCGCGAAAGCGGTTGATGACGAAGCCCTTGACGCGCGCCTGCTCGGACTCCGAGAGCAGGTCGAGGGTGCCGCAGAGGTGGGCAAAGACGCCGCCGCGGTCGATGTCGGCGATCAGGATCACCGGACAGTCGACCGCCTCGGCGAAGCCCATGTTGGCGATGTCGCGATCGCGCAGGTTGATTTCCGCCGGGCTGCCGGCTCCCTCGACCAGCAGGCACTCGTACTGCCCGCAGAGGCGTTGCCAGGAGGCGAGAACGGCCTGCATCGCCAGCGGCTTGTAGGCGTGGTAGTCGCGCGCATCAAGGTCGCGCAGCGCCTTGCCGTGAATGATCACCTGCGCCCGCCTGTCGGTCGCCGGCTTGAGCAGCACCGGGTTGAAGTCGGTGTGCGCCGGCACACCGGCGGCGAGCGCCTGCAGCGCCTGCGCGCGGCCGATCTCGCCGCCATCGACGGTCACCGCCGAGTTGAGCGCCATGTTCTGTGGCTTGAAGGGTGCGACGCGGACGCCGCGGCGGTGCAGGATACGGCAGAGGGCCGTCACCAGGACGCTCTTGCCGGCGTCGGAAGTGCATCCCTGCACCATCAGGCAGGGGGTTCGCTGCTCGTTCATGCTGGAAGCTCGGGTTGGACGTCGCGATTGTCGCACGTCCGCGATGCGAACTTGTGTTGACGGATGTCGCCGCCATCGGCATTCTTGCTCGGTGGCCGCTGACGGCTGCTGGCGCTCGCGGCGGCAGGCTGCCAAGGCGCGGCATCTGTCATCGGTCCGTGAAGCCGGGTCAACACCAACGACAACCAAGGAGGAAGGCGATGGATTTCGATTACGAGGAATGTTCAGGCAAGTGCCACCGCAGTGGCGCGCTCTACCAGATCAAGGTTTCCGAGCTGCATCCGACGCAGTGCGCCGTCGGCCTCGACGAGGTTTATGCGCGGGTGGAGTCGATGCGCAGGAAGAGCCGCGATGATCTGACCGCCTACCTGCTCACGCGGCCGGTACCGGTCGTCATCGGCCGCGACAACAAGTTCTGTCTCACCGATCATCACCATCTGGCGCGTGCCGTTTGGGAAACGGCGAAGGGCAAGAACGATGCCGGTATCACGACGGACAGCGCGCGGGTGGTTGTCGAGGTTCTCTACAACTGGAGTGTGCTCAAGGAGTACAACTTCTGGAAGTCCATGCACGACGCCGCCTGGGTCTACCTCTTCGATCATACCGGTGGCGGGCCATTGCAACCAGCGCAGCTGCCGACGCACATCAAGGATCTGGCCAACGATCCTTATCGCGGGCTGGCCTGGTACGTGCGATCGCATTTCGGCTATTCCAAGAGACCGACCGACTTCGCCGAGTTCCGCTGGGCGCAGTACTTCCGCATGCGCATGATTCTTGACAATGACATTCTGCGCAACGAGACCCGGAGTACCGACGTGCTGCTCTCCAGGATGAAGGAGGAAGACCGCAACCGGATCGTCGAGGAGGCCATCGCCTACGCGAGGTCGCCCGAGGCTGCCGGTTTGCCCGGCTATTCCGGTTTCGTCAGCCACGCCTGAGGTGCCGGCAGCGGGGGCGCGGCGAGACTGCCGGCGCTGCCAGTCAGCAGCGGTTCGGCTGCCGTGATCAACTGTCCAACGAGGGAGCGCGAGAATGGAAAACACGCTGGCCGACCGCCGCTACACCGTTGACCGGCCACAACTGATCAGGCGCCTGCGCGCCGTGCTGCCGGCGAGCGCCCTGCTGGCGGAGGAGGAGGAGATGCGGCCGTACGACTGCGATGGCCTCACCGCCTTCCGCCAGTTGCCGTTGCTGGTCGCATTGCCGGAGAGCGAGGCGCAGGCGCAGGCGATCCTGCGCATTTGCCATGAGTTGCAGGCGCCGGTCGTGCCGCGTGGCGCCGCCACCGGCCTCTCGGGGGGCGCGACACCGCATCCGGACGGGGTGTTGGTCTCGCTGGCGAAGCTGAAGAAGATCATCGCCGTCGACCCGCTGTCGCGCACCGCCATCGTCCAGCCCGGCGTGCGCAACCTGGCGGTCTCCGAGGCTGCGGCGCCCTATGGCCTCTATTACGCGCCCGACCCGTCGTCGCAGATCGCGTGCACGATCGGTGGCAATGTCGCCGAGAACGCCGGCGGCGTGCATTGCCTGAAGTACGGACTGACCGTCCACAACGTGTTGCGGGTGCGCGGACTGACGATTGCCGGCGACATCGTCGAATTTGGCAACGCGGCTCTAGATGCCCCCGGCTACGATCTGCTGGCGCTGCTCAACGGATCGGAAGGACTGCTGGCGATGATCACCGAGGTCACCGTCAAGCTGACGCCGAAGCCGGAACTCGCGCGGGTGGTCATCGCCTCGTTTGACGACGTCCGCAAGGCTGGCGACGCCGTTGCCAGCATCATTGCTGCCGGCATCATCCCGGCCGGGCTCGAGATGATGGACAGGAAGGCGACGCAAGCCGTCGAACCCTACGTCAACGCCGGCTATGACCTGCAGGCCGAAGCGATCCTGCTGTGCGAATCCGACGGCACGCCGGAGGAGGTGGCCGAGGAAATCGGTCGCATGCAGGCGGTGATCGAGAATAGCGGCGCCACCGGCATCCGCGTGTCGCAGAACGAAAGCGAACGGCTGCGCTTCTGGGCCGGGCGCAAGGCGGCCTTTCCGGCGGTCGGTCGCCTGACTCCGGACTATCTGTGCATGGATGGCACGATACCGCGGCGGCGACTGGCGGAGATGCTCGAAGCGATCGACGCGCTGTCCGCGAAGTACGCGCTGCGCTGCGCCAATGTCTTCCACGCCGGCGATGGCAATCTGCACCCGTTGATCATGTACGACGCCAACCAGCCCGGGGAGCTCGATCGGGCGGCCGCTTTCGGGGCCGAGATCCTCGAACTCTCGGTCCGTTTCGGTGGCACCATCACCGGCGAGCATGGCGTCGGTGTCGAAAAGATCATGCTCATGGCCGAGCAGTTCAGTCTGGCGGAGATCGACACCTTTCACCGTCTCAAGGCGGCCTTTGACGAGCGTGGCCTGCTCAATCCGGGCAAGGGTGTGCCAACCCTCGCACGCTGTCGTGAATACACGCAGGCGCGCGTCGGCACCGCAGCTGCGTCGGCGAGGTCGTGATGGACGCGCTGATCGACAGCTGGCTTGGCCGAATCGGCGAGGCTGGTGCGCGCGGTGGCAAGCTTGCGATACGCGGCGGCGGCAGCAAGGCGTTCTACGGCGGTGTCGAGACCGGCGAGCCCTTCGCCGTTGGCGAGTACCGGGGGATCGTCGCTTACGAGCCAACCGAACTCGTCGTCACTGCGCGTGCCGGTACCCGTCTCGCCGATCTGGCGGCGACGCTGGCCGCGAAAGGACAGTGGCTGCCGTGCGAGCCGCCGCATTTCGGCTCGCAGGCGACGGTCGGCGGCATGCTGGCGTGTGGTCTGTCGGGACCACGGCGGCAGGCAATGGGCGCCGTGCGCGACTTCGTCCTCGGTGTCCGCCTGCTCGACGGGCGGGGCCAGATTCTCACCTTCGGCGGTCAGGTGATGAAGAATGTCGCCGGCTACGACGTGCCGCGCCTGCTTGCCGGCAGTCTCGGCACCCTCGGGGTGATCCTCGAGGTGTCGCTGAAGGTCCTGCCGCAGCCGGTCGCCGAATGCAGCCTGCGCTTCGCCATCGACGAGGCGGCGGCACTGCAGCGGCTCAATCAGTGGGGGGGGCGACCGTTGCCGATTTCGGCTTCCGCCTGGCATGAGGGCGTCCTCACGCTGCGTCTTTCGGGAGCAGCGGCGGCCGTCGCGGCAGCGCAGCGGACGCTGGGCGGCGAACTGCTGGCCGCTGCCGATGCCGCTGCCTTCTGGCAGGCCCTGCGCGAGCACGAGCACGCCTTCTTTGCCGGCGAAGGTCCGCTCTGGCGCCTCGGTCTGCCGTCGGTGGCGCCACCGCCGGGGCTGGGGCCGACCCTGATCGAGTGGGGCGGCGCGAAGGCAGCGAGGGTAGCCGGATTAACGCCCTTACGGCGCTTCCGAAATACTG
>ERZ761609.1116-NODE-1116-length-25690-cov-646.670060_pt1 | contig 25690 bp, 28 predicted proteins | sample MGYA00511163_ERZ761609 | MGnify/ENA primary metagenome ERZ761609 (study PRJEB28899, sample SAMN02445070) | bioreactor sludge metagenome | biome: EBPR sludge | place: Australia: Brisbane, Thorneside Wastewater Treatment Plant | collected 2011-12-16 ... | reverse complement strand
CGGCCTGCGTGCTTCAGGGGAAAGATGCTGCTCATCGTTCGCGCTCCTGTTGGCGGCAGGCGGTGGTCGCGGGGGCCATCCGGCGTCCCCGTCGCGCCTGCCGGATTGTCGCGGGCGGGCTGTGTCTCAGAGTTGCGCCTCGCGCTTCATCAGTTCCTCGATCGTCAGGCCGGTTTCGTTCTGCCCAGCGAAGACGGTGCCGAGCTTCTTCCGGGCGATGTGATCAAGGTTGCCGCTGTAGGCTTTCGCAGGGAGCGGGATGTACTTGACCTCCTTCACCAACGGCCGCGCGTTTTTCATGTAGAAGTCGACGAAGTCCCTGATCTCGGGCTTGTCGAGCGACTTCTCGCTGACGTAGATGAAGATCGGTCGCGAGAGCGGCTGATAGCTGCCGTTGTCGACGTTTTCGGGTGTCGGCGCGACCGGCCCCTTGCCACCATCGATCGCCACCGCCTTCAGCTTCTTCTGGTTCTCGATGTAGTAGGCGAAGCCGAAGTAGCCGAGTGCTCCCTTGTCGCCGGCGATTCCCTGGACCAGCACGTTGTCGTCCTCGGAGGCGGTATAGTCGCCGCGGCTCGACTTGGCCTTGCCGACGATCGCTTCGGTGAAGTAGTCGAAGGTTCCGGAGTCGGCGCCGGCGCCGTAGAGCTTGAGCTTCTGGTCCGGCCATGCCGGGTTGACGTCCTTCCAGTTGTTGATCCGGCCCTGGGCGCCGGGCTCCCAAATCTTCTTCAGTTCGGCGACGGTCATGCTCTTGACGAAGGTGTTCTGCGGGTTCACCATCACCGTCAGTGCATCGTAGGCCACCGGCAGCTCGTAATAGCGGATGCCGGTCTTGGCGCAGTCGTCCATCTCCTTCTTCAGGATCGGTCGCGAGGCATTGGCGATGTCGGTTTCACCACGGCAGAACTTCTTGAAGCCACCACCCGTGCCGGAAATGCCGACGGTGACGTTGATCGCCCCTTTCCTGGCTTTCTGGAACTCCTCGGCGACGGCCTCGGTGATCGGGAAGACCGTGCTCGAGCCGTCGACCTTGACGACGGGTGGCGCGGCGAAGGCCGACGGGCTGAGGACAAGGCCGCTCAGCACGGCGATGGCAACGGCGGTCGATTTGCGTGCAGGCTGGTTCATCTTGGGCTCCTGGTGGTTTGTTTGCTGGCGACCGGGAGTGTGCGCCGGTGGTGTGACAGCCTGATGACGATCGGGCGATGCCGTTCTGCGCACTGCCGGATCGCCGGCGCGGCGTCCGCCATGAAGACGGTGCCGCCGCGCCGGCGTGCCGTGTCGCGCGCGTGTCAGGTCGCCTGTTGCGGTACCGGTTCGGCGGCGGCGACGTCGCGCAGGGCGAGCAGGAAGGCGGCGCGGTCGAGATGAACGAGCATCAGCAGACCTGCGCGAACGAGTTCCTGCCGGCTTGCGCTGACCCCGGCGGCAGCCAGTTGCCGCTTCAGCTGGCGCAGCTGGCGATACTCGTCCCGCGTCAGCCGCAGCTTGCACGACCCGCCGGCCGCCAGCTTGCCCTTCTTGGCCTTTCTCCCCTTGCTGCCCTTGGGGGCCTTGGGGGCCTTGGGGGCCTTGGGGGCCGCGCCGGCGCTGGTGGGCGATGGCGCGGCAGTGGCGGCGACGGAAAGCCGCCGGCGTTTCAGTTCATCGGCGGCGGCGGCGATGAGATCGGCGCTGATCGGCTTGCTGGATGAAGACATGACAGACTCCTTGTGGGATCGGTGGGATGAATCGGATGTTGCGGGCTGCAGGCGAGCGAGCAGCGCACGCTGGCGTCGGCGACGCGCGCGATCAGGAACCGTGCATCGGCGCCTTGAAGATCTGGAGCGAGGCGCTCGGCCGCATGCGTGCCCTGTCCTCGCTGCCGCATGCCTTCGTTTCCCGGTTGCGGATCGGCCTGCTTCAAGCTTCATGCTGAGCTTCCTTTGCTGGAGCGGTAGGGGTGCCGGGAGCCGACGGACGAATTGTGTGACAGCTTGTTGACGAATTGATGACAGCTCTCGTCGCCACGCGTCGCCACGATCCGCGGTCGGTCCGCGGTCGGTCCGCGGTCGGTCCGCGGCAGCCTGACGGCCATCGCCCGGCCGGGAAAGCGCTGCCGCGGTGTTCCGGTGCCGCTCGTGGCGCCGGGCGAGCCGCCGGGAACGGTTCTCACGAACGGCATGCGTTTCGGCTCGGGCGCCCGATATAATGCGCCCTGGCGCCGACCGCTGCGGTTGGCAATGGCAGGAGGTCTGGCATGGATTTATGGGCATGCCCCGCGGTCGTCACCGGGGCGGCATCGGGTCTGGGAGCCGAAACGGCACGTTATCTGAGCGAGGCGGGAGCGCGCGTGACGCTGATCGACATCGACGCCGACGGCGTGCACCGGGTTGCCGAAGAGATTGGCGCCCTCGCGATCCATTGCGACGTTGCCGACTCGCAGTCGGCCGAAGAGGCGATCACCAAGGCGCGTGCGGCACACGGCGCGGCGCGCGTGCTCGTGCACTGCGTCGGGCGCGGCCACAACGAGCCGATCCTCGGCGCCGGTGGGCCGATGCCGCTCGACGATTTTCGGAGGCTGGTGGAGGTGAACCTGATGTCGACCTTCAACATGATTCGCCTCGCCGCTGCCGACATGGCGAGTCTGCCGCCGCACAGCAACGGCGAGCGCGGCGTCATTCTGTCGACGGCGTCGGTCTCGGCCTATGAGGGACAGAGCGGCGAGGCCGCCTACGCCGCCTCGAAGGGCGGCGTCGTCAGCATGATCCTGCCGGCAGCACGCGAACTCGGCCCGCTCGGCATCCGTGTCGTCGGCATCGCCCCCGGGCTGTTCGGGACGCAGACGCTGTTCGACATGGAGAAGAACCTCGACTCGCGGCTGGCCCGGCAGATCCCGTTTCCGCACCGCTTCGGCGATCCCGCCGAGTTTGCCATGCTCATCCTGCACGTCATCAAGAACGTCATGATCAACGGCAGCGTTCTGCGCCTCGACGGTGGCTATCATCGCTGAACCGACGCTGCCCGGGAACGGGAGGAATCGCCGGTGAACAGGACGATCGTCCTTTATCTGGTTTCGCATGCCTCGGGTGAACTCGTCGAGATGCTGGCGCGCAACGCCGTCACCCAGCTTGCTGGAGTCGAGGTCAGGCGCCGGCTGTGGAAGACGGTCCGCCGTCTCGATCAGGTGCCGGAAATCCTCGGTGTGCTCGCCGCCAACCCCGGCTTCGTTCTGCACAGCATCAGCCACAGCGATGTCCGTGAAGCCCTCGAGGAGGGTTGTCGTCGTCTCGGTATTCCCTATCAGTTCGCGCTCGAACCGCTGGTCGGTCAGCTCGCCGGCTACACCGGGGCTGCCGTACTGTTGCATCACAGCTCCGGCGATGCCTTCGACGAGGACTACTTCCGCCGCGTCGAGGCGATGAAGTACACGCTGGCGCACGACGACGGGCTCGCCAGCGACGATCTCGACGGCGCTGACGTGATCATCGTCGGCGTTTCGCGGGCGACCAAGACGCCCACCTGCATGTATCTCGCGTCGCGCGGAATCAAGGCGGCGAACGTGCCCCTGGTGCCGGGATCGCCACCGCCGGTCGGCCTCCTGCGGGCGAACGGGCCGCTGGTCGTCGGCCTGACCGTCGACCCGACGCGCCTGGCGATGATCCGTGCGGCTCGCCTGACGGCGCTCAAAGACGAGTCGAACGGTGACTACGCCGATCTCGATGCGCTGCGCAAGGAGGTTCTCGAAGCGCGTCGCCTGTTCATCCGTCGCGGCTGGCCGATCATCGATGCCAGCCATCGCTCGATCGAGCAGACGGCGTCGATGATCATCGACATGCTGCGCAAGCGCGCCGGCGAGACGCACTGATCTGCCGCGGCGGCAGGCCCTGCGGGCCGCCTGCCGCCTGCTAGAACCAGAGGCGGTGGAGGAAGAACGCCGCCAGGCCGATGCCGATGGTCGCCAGCAGATTGCGCGTGACGATGCCGGCGGCGAGGCTGACGAGGGCGGCAATAAGGTAGGGGTTGGCGGCGGAGAGTTGCCAGTGGCCGTCGGGCAGCAGCACGGCGGGCACCGTGATCGCGGTGAGCACCGCCGGCGGGATGAACCGCAGCGAGTCGCTCAACCACGCCGACAGGCTGATCCGGTCGGCGAGGCCGAAGAGCAGGTAGCGGATGCCGAAGGTCACCGCGAACATGCCGCCGATCATCCACGTCTCGTCGCCAGTCATCATGCCGTCCGCTCAGCCCTTGCCCGCAGCAGGCGCTGCGCCGTCAGGCCGGAGGCGATGCCGGCGAAGGCGGCGACGAGGATGCCGAGCTTGTAGGGCATGTCCAGCGTCAGCAGCGAGGCCGCGCCGGCGGTCAGCACACTGATCGCCACCGGCAGCGTGCGGACGAAGGGGATGATCATGCCGATGAAGGTGACGGGCATGGCGACATCGAGCCCCCAGCTCTGCGCATCCGGGATGCGGTTGCCGAGCAGCAGGCCGACGAAACACCAGAGCTGCCAGTTGAGATACATCGCCACCGACGAGCCGAGCTGATACCAGTGCTTGCAGTCCGACGCGTCGTCGCGCTGGAAGCGGTGCACGGTGACGGCGAAGGTCTCGTCGGTCAACCAGAAGGCGAGGGCAATCCGCCACCGCTGCGGCAGATGCCGGAGATAGGGGAGCAGCGTCGCGCTGTACAGCATGTGACGCAGGTTAACGATCAGTGTCGTCAGGACGATGATCGCCACCGGCGTCTGCGCGGCGACGAGTCCGACGGCGATGAACTGCGACGAACCGGCGAAGACGAAGGCCGACATCGCCAGGGTGGCGGCGAACGACAACCCCGAAGTCGCGGCGATGGCACCGTAGATCAGCCCGAAGGGCAGGGCGCCGAGAAGCAGCGGCAACGTGTCGCGCATGCCGGCGACGAACTCCTGCCGGCGCAGGGATGGTGAGTCGGTCATGGGCCGCCTGGCGATCCGGGCTGTCGTTGGGGTGCCGGATCTTACTACCGAATCGGCGGCGCTTCGTCGGCAGCCCGCTACCGTCCCGCTGATCGCGCCCGACGCCGCCGGTCGGCGGCAGCACCCGCCGCCGGCCGGAGTGTCATTCGACGAGCGCGGCGCTCAGCGTCCGGATGTTGTAGCGCATCATGCCGAGGTAGCTGTCGGCCGGCGTGCCGGGCGGCGACAGCGAGTCCGAGTACAGCGTGCCGCCGATGCGCGCCCCCGATTCGCGGCTGATGCGCTCGAGAAGTCGTGGGTCGGTGATGTTCTCGACGAAGATCGCGCGGATCTTCTCGCGGCGAATCTGCCGGATGATCGCGGCGACATCGCCGGCAGACGGCTCGGCGTCGGTACTGAGGCCGACCGGGGCGATGAAGCGGACCCCGTACGCGCGCCCGAAGTAGGCAAAGGCGTCGTGCGAGGTGACCACCTTGCGCTGTGCCGCCGGCAAGGCGCCGAAGGACGCGCGGGCGGTGCCGTCGAGTTCGGCCAGCTCCTGCCTGAGGCGGGCGGCGTTGGCTTCATAGGTCGCGCGGTTTGCCGGGTCGGCATCGGCGAGCGCCTGTGTGATGTTGTCCACGTAGCGGCTGCCGTTGGCCAGATCCTGCCAGGCGTGCGGGTCGACCGCGCCGGCGTGCTGGTGGCCCTTGCCGGCATGCTCGCCGGGGTCGCGGATCGGGTTGATTCCCTTGCTGGCGACGACGAGCTTGCCGCGATAGCCGGACGACTTGATCAGGCGATCGATCCAGCCCTCGAAGCCGAGACCGTTGACGATCACCAAGTGCGCGCGTGCCAGCGTTCGCGCGTCGTTCGGGGTCGGCTGGTAGACGTGCGCGTCGGCGCCGGGACCGACGAGGGTGTGCAGCTCGACGAGGTTGCCGCCGATCCTCTGCGTCAGGTCGCCGAGAATGCTGAAGCTGGCGACCACCGGCAACCTCTCGGTGCTACTGGCGGTGGCCGACAGGCTGCCGCAGACGATCGACAGCAGAACGACTCGCAACAACCAGTGCAGTGCCGTGACGCGACTCTGGTTCATCTCGCTTCTCCTTGCTTTCAACGTTCGAAGTGCCAGCCCGATCGCCAGCGGCTGGCGAGTGGCCCGAGCGGGCCAAGCGCCAGCGACAGCAGGTAGATCGCGCCGAGGGTGAGGACGATTGCCGGTCCCGCCGGCAGGTTGATGTGGTACGACAGCAGCAGGCCGGCGAGCGATCCGGCAAAGGCGGTGGCGCTGGCAAGCAGCAACAGCGGTGCGACATTGCACACCCAGAGGCGGGCCGCTGCCGCCGGCAGAATCATGATGCCGACCGCCATCAGCGTCCCGAGCGCGTGAAAGCCGGCGACCAGGTTGAGTACCAGCAGGACCATGAAACCGTAATGGGCCAGTGGCGACAGGCGGCTGATGCGCGCCAGGAAGGACGGGTCGCAGGCCTCGAGAACGAACAGGCGCAGCCCGACGGCGAGGGCAACGATCGACAGCGAGGCGAAGGCGCCGAGCAGCAGCAGCGCCGGATCGTCCAGCGCCAGCACGCTGCCGAAGAGAACGTGCAGCAGATCGACGCTGCTGCCGCGCAGCGAGATGATCAGCACGCCGGCCGAGAGCGACAGCAGGTAGAAGGTGGCGAGGCTCGTGTCTTCCTTGATCACCGTGTTGCGCGCGACGCCGCCGGCCAGCAGGGCGACGGCGAGGCCGGCGACGAGGCCGCCGATCGTCATCGCCGGCAGCGACAGGCCGGCGATCAGATAACCGATGGCGGCACCCGGCAGGATGGCATGCGACATCGCGTCGCCGGCGAGGCTCATCCGGCGCAGCATCAGGAAGACGCCGATCGGCGTCGCGCCGAGCGACAGCGCAAGGCAGCCGGCGAGCGCACGGCGCATGAAGGCGAACTCGACGAAGGGCGAGAACAGCGGCAGGCTCGACAGGAAATCGCTCATGCCGCTTCCCGGTCGACCCGGCAGACCGCCGCCTGCGTGTCGTCGCCGTGTCCTTCGGCGCGCTGTCGGGCGCGCTGCAGGTTGGCGTCGGAAAGGACGTCCGCCGGCGTGCCGCGCGCCACCAGTTCGCGCGCCAGCAGCAGGGCTTCCGGGTATTCCTCGCGGACGTGTGCGAGATCGTGCAGGACGGCGATCACCGTCCGCCCTTCGTCGTGCCACTGACGAACCAGCGTCGCGAGGTCGCGGACGCTGGCGGCGTCGATCGCGCCGTACGGTTCGTCGAGGAGCACCAGCGGTGCATCCTGCAGCATGACGCGGGCGAACAGTGCGCGCTGCAACTGTCCGCCGGAGAGCGAGCCGATCGGGCGGTTCTCGAGCCCATGCAGGCCGACACGATCGATCGCCGCGTGCACCCGCCGGCGGCGGTCACGGCCGAGGCCGAAAAAGGCGCCGATCTCGCGCCACAGTCCCATGGCGACGAAGTCGTGGACGACGATCGGGAAGCTCTGGTCGAGGCTTGCCTGCTGCGTCAGGTAGGCGATCTGGCGGCGGTCGAGGTGGGAGCGCTCGATGCTGCCCTGCAACGGCCGCAACTCGCCGGCGATCGCCTTCAGAAGCGTCGACTTTCCGGCGCCGTTGGGGCCGACGACGGCGAGCAGGCTGCCGCTGGCGATCTCACCGTGCAGGTGGTGCACGGCCGGATGCCGATTGTAGCCAAGGGTCAGGTTGTCGAAGCGCAGCAGCGCTTCGCCCTGCGGGTGGCCGAGCAGATTCACGCGAGCGCCCAGAGGATGACGCTCCACAGCAGGAACAGCGCAGCGGCCGCCCATGCCAGGCGGGTCGCTGCGCTGGCGCAGAGCGCCGGGTTGCTGGCGGGGCGCACGCGGCGGGGCGGTGGGGGCGAGGATCGGGGCATCGGCGACTGGGACACGAAAGGGGCGTTCACGCCCGGGGGATTGCTGCGGAGGCCGAATCTTGCCTCTTTCGCAAGCCAAATGCAACAATGTTGCAAAAAATTGATTGTCGCGGCCGCGCTGCCGGCGTTTCGCAGGCCGTCGTTCGCGGCCGCGCCGGTGGCGACCGCTTGTCGAACAGCCTGCCGGTGATCCCCTGCCGCAGGCTGCCGACGAAGCTCAGGGCCATGGTCCTCGGCGTCGCGTGTTGCCGTCGGCAGCGCTGCACTGGTCGGCGCCCGCAGACGGTTGATTCAGTATACTGTCACCGAAACAGCGGTAGGTCGAGGGCGCCATGCCGCTCCAGCGGCGGAAGGCGCGGGTGAAGGCGCTCTGCTCGGAGAAGCCGAGGAGGAAAGTGATTTCGGTGACCGACCTGGCTGGATCGTCGAGATAGCGTCGCGCCAGTTCGTGGCGGGTTTCGTCGACGACGCCCTGGAACGTCAGACCGAGATCCGCCAGTCGGCGCTGCAGGCTGCGCTGGCTGAGGCCAAGGGTGCGCGCAACTGCCAGCACCGAAGGGGCGCCCGAGGTCAGGTGCTGCAGCACATGCGTCTTGCAGCGGCTGACGAGGTCGTCGTCGAACAGACCGGCGAGTTGTTCGGTGAGGATCGCGTCGAAGGTGTTGGCGAGCGGGATGTTGGCCGAAGGCAAGGGCGCGTTGGCGACCTCGCTGCTGAGCAGAAAGCCGTCCGCCGGCTCGCCGAAGGCGATCGGGCAGCCGAAGAAGGCATGCCAGGGTTCCGGGTTGGCGGGTCTCGCCCGGCGCAGATGGACGCGTGCCGGGCGCATCTGCTGGCCGGCGTTGACGCGGCACATGGCGATCAGGATCGACAGTGCGAAATCGGTCAGCAGCGGCCCGATGGCGGCGTCGCCGCGTCCGTGGTCGAAGCCGAGACGGATGCCGTCGTCGTCTTCGGCACAGCGATAGCTGAGACGGCTGCCGAGAATGCGCGAGAAGCGCTCCATCCGCTTCAGCCCGGTATGCAGCGTGCGACTCGACAGCCAGGCATAACCCATCGTCCCGAGATTCGACGGATGCCAGCATCTGGCAGCACGCAAGGCGAAGGATTCGTCGCCGATCTGCGCGGCAGCCAGCGCGAAGGCGAGGTCGGCCAGACGACTCGGCAGGCGCGCCCGCACGTCGCGCAGCGTTTCCGGAGCGATGCCCAGGGTCGTGCGGAACTGCTCCGGATCGATGCCGTGCTCCTCGACCAGACGCAGCATGATCAGCCAGATCGTGGCCAGCGTGCTCTCCGATTCCCTCATGCGTCCCCCTTCCTCCGGAATGGCTGCCGACGACGGCCGCAATGGTCATGCGATTGGCGCCTCGAGTCAAGCAGCCGGCTCTGCCGACGATTAGCCTTGACCGGCAGGGCAGACGGGACGATCACAGCGACCGCGGCTCGCCTGCTTCCGGAAAGGAGCGAGATCATCAAACGGCCAGAAGCCAGACGTGGCAGGATCCAGGTCGGCGGCACCGCGGCTGCCGCCCGTGACCCGATGACCGGCTTCCACCTGCGCAGTGCCGCGCCGCGCGTGGTGGCGCGCCTGTTTGTCGAGGCAGAGCAGGCGGGCGCGTCTCTGTGTGTGCTGTGGCTTGACCTCGATCGCTTCCGTCAGGTCAATGACTCCTTCGGTTATGCCGAGGCGGACGCCGTCATTGCCCGCGTTGCCGGGCGCTTCCGCTCGGTGGTCGGCGAGCGCGGCACACTGCTGCGCATGGGAAGCGACGAATTCGTCGCGCTGCTTCCCGCCGTCGATACGCCCGACGCCGAGCGGATGGCCGGACGGCTGCTGGCCCTCATCGATCAACCGATGCCGCTCGGCGGCATGCTCTTCCGCCCTGCGGTGAGCATCGGCATCACCTGGCGGCACGCCGCCGACGATCCGCTGAGCCTGCTCGAGCGCGCCGACCGCGCGATGAGCGAAGCCAAGGCGCAGGGCGGCAATCGTTTCGCTGTCATCGCCGCCGAGCCGCCACGCGCGACGTCCGGAGCGCGGGCGGCACGGCAGGATCTGGAGATCGAGGGCGTGCTGCACGTGTCGCTCGCCACCGGCGATCTCGAGTTGCACTATCAGCCGATCATCCGGCAGGACGGCAGCGTCGAGGCGGTCGAGGCGCTGATGCGCTGCGCCGTCGGCGGCCGTCAGGTCTCGCCGCTGCAGCTCGTTGCAGTGGCCGAGAAGACCGGGCTGATCGTACGGCTCGGCGAATGGATCCTGCTGCAGGGCGCACGCTGCGCCGCTCGCCTGCGCGAGCAGGGTTACCGGACGAAGGTGGCGATCAATGTCTCGCGTCTGCAGCTGTGCTCGGCGAGCTTTCTCAGCGTCCTGCACGCGGCGCTGATCTGCACCAGGCTGCCGGCTGACGCGATCGAGCTCGAGCTGACCGAGTCACTGTTCATGGACGTTTCTCCCGTTGTGCAGGCGAATCTGCGGGGTGCGCACGAAGCCGGCGTCGGCTTGGCGATCGATGACTTCGGTACCGGCTACTCGAGTCTCGCCAACCTGAAGGATCTGCCGGCGACGAAGCTCAAGTTCGATCGTGCCTTCATCAGCGAGCTGCCCGACGATCGTCGCGCTTTCCTGATTCTCGGTGCGATCACGCGTCTCGCCGGCGAACTGGGGATGGTCGTCGTCGCCGAGGGGGTCGAAACCGCCGAACAACTGGCTGCCTGCGAGGCGGCGCAAGTGGACGCGACACAGGGCTTCCTGCACGCGCGGCCAATGTCCGAGGAGGCACTGCTGCTGTGGATGCGAACGAGAAGGACGCGCTGATCGACGTCGGCTCGGGCGGCCGGGCGGCGGTGGAAACGGCACTCGAGAAGAACCTGCGGGCGATCGACATACCGCCGCGACCGTTGATCATCGACCGCATCAGGAGCGAGATGCTGCAGGACGAGCCGTGCTTTCGTCGCGTCGGGCAGCTGATCAACGCCGACGTCGGGCTTGCCGCCGGCCTCATCAGGACGGCCAGTTCGCCGTCCTTCGGCCTGCGTGCGCGCGTCCGTTCGGTGGCCGATGCGCTCATGCTGCTCGGTCTGGACGTGACGAGTCGGGCGGTGGCCGCGATCAGTCTGCGGCGCGCCTTCCCCAACAGCGGCCACTACGTCCGCTTCTGGGACGCGTCGGCGCGCATCGCCGCGCTGTCGGGCTGGCTGGCGCAGGAAGTCGGCCTGCCCGGCCTGCACGCAGCCGATGCCTACACCTTCGGCCTCTTCCGCGATTGTGGAATCGTCATTCTCCTGCGCCGGCTGCCCGGTTACCAGCAGACCTTGGCACGCGCCAACCTCGACGCCAAACGCTCCTTCACCGCCGTCGAGCAGGCCGACTGCCCGACCGACCACGCGGTCATCGGCGCTCTGATGGCAGTCGACTGGTGGCTGCCCGACGATATGTGTCAGGCGATCCGGCATCACCACGAGCGATCGGCGCTCGCTCCCGCGGCGTCGGAACTGCCCCGGGTCAGCCGTTTGCTGATCGCCGTCAGCCAGACCGCCGAACATCTCCTGCAGGAGCTGCGCGGCGCCAGCCGGACGCAGGAGTGGGTGAAGCTCGGAGACGCGTGCCTGCCGCTGCTCGGCCTCGACGAGGACGGACTGCGTTCGCTCCACGCCGGGGCGACGGCGATCATCGACGCAGCCGAGTGATTTACGGGGACAGTATACTAAATAGCCGCACCCACGGCTCTTGCGCGTCCTGCATTACCCTGACGCGATCCACGCTGGAGCCGCCGTGCAGGGACAGATGACAGGTGACGCGGCGCGGATCTCGCGCGGTGAGCGCGATAAGGCCGACGGTGATTCTGCCGCATCCTTCGGGCAGCTCTCTCCGGGCTGTGCTGCAGTGGCGGCCGCGAAAGCGACCCGTCCGGAAGCGGGAAACTCGCCCGGCCGGCGGGACGCTCTGCAAGCAGCCGCATGCGGCAAGGGAAAGCCTTGGCGCCACACTCCTCGTCAAGCTTCAACACGCGCCGACGCGGCCTGTGGCAGTCGCCGATACGATGGACGGGGCGCCCATCGCTGCATTCTTCCGGGCGCTACACGCAGCAGGCATGAATCCCCGACCAGCAGCGCGGTCGTGCCAGTGGCATTACCGAGGCCGAAGTCCGCGTTGACCAGGATCTTGCTCGACGAGCGTGTCTTCTCGACCACCGGTCTGGTAACCTGCGGTATCCATCGACGATGGTACGCTCGGGCTCATCGTCGAGGACCGTGCGAACTGGCGTTGCGGTGTCACCGAGCAGGTGAGCTCAGCCCTTGAAACTCATAAATAAGTATACTGTCACCGGAATGCTGAATAGCGACGACGGATTCACCGAGCTCTCCGGACAGTCGTCCGGGCTGACGATCACGCGGCGCCGGTTGCTGCAGATCGGTCTGGGCAGCGCCGCGTTGCCTTTTCTTGCCTCTTCGTGGGCGACGGCGCTGGCGGCCGCAGGCGTCCGCGCCGATTTCGGCTTCAAGCCGTTGCCTGTGTCGACCGACGACCGGCTGCACGTTGCCGAAGGCTGCACGCTGCAACTGCTGTACGCCTGGGGCGACCCGGTTTCGGCGGGGCCGGCGTTTCGTGCCGATGCCGGCAACAGCGCTGCGGAACAGGCCGAACAGGCGGGGATGCACCACGACGGGATGCACTTCTTTCCGCTGCGCGTCGACGGTCGGCCGTCGTCGACGCGCGGCCTGCTCTGCGTCAATCACGAGTACACCGACGAGGGGCTGCTGCACCCCGACGGCACCGCCGACTGGAGTCACGAGAAGACCCTGAAGTCGCAGCATGCCCATGGCGTGTCGGTGATCGAGGTCGAGCTTGCGGGGCCGGCGGACGGTCCGCGCTGGCGCGTCGTGCGACCGTCGCCCCACGCGCGCCGCATCACCGCCCGCACGCCGATGCGCATCGACGGTCCGGCGGCCGGCGCAGCCGCGATGTGCACGCGCGACGACCGGCGCGGCAACGTCGTCTTCGGCACGCTCGCCAACTGCGCCATGGGCGTCACGCCGTGGGGAACCTATCTCACCTGCGAGGAGAACTTCGACTCCTACTTCAACGGGCTGGCGCAGCCGACGCCGGCGCAGAAGCGCTACGGCATTCGCCAGCGTGCCGCCGGCTACCGCTGGCACGAACACGACCGCCGCTTCGACGTCGCGAGCGAGCCGAACGAGGCCAACCGCTTCGGCTGGGTGGTCGAGATCGACCCCTGGAATCCCGCCAGCGTGCCGGTCAAGCACACCGCGCTCGGTCGCTGCAAGCACGAGGGGGCGACCGTGACCCTCGCCGGCGACGGGCGCGTCGTCGTCTACATGGGCGACGACGAGCAGTTCGAGTACCTCTACAAGTACGTCTCGCGTGACCGGTACGACGCAGCCCGGCCGACCGGCAGGGAGCGGCTGCTGAGCGTCGGGACCCTGCATGTGGCCCGCTTCGATGGCGATGGCCGCGGTCGCTGGCTGGCGCTGGTGCATGGGCAGAACGGTCTCGACACCGGCGCGGGCTTTGCCGATCAGGCCGACATCCTGATCCGGACGCGCGCGGCTGCCGATCTCGTTGGCGCGACGAAGATGGATCGCCCGGAGTGGATCGCCGTCCATCCGCAGACCGGCGAGGTCTATTGCGCGCTCACCGGCAACAGCCGCCGGCTGACGGCGGATGCGGCCAACCCGCGGCCGGCGAACGTCTTCGGCCACATCATCCGCTGGCGCGAGCAGGGCGGCGATGCTGCCGCGACGAGCTTCGATTGGGACGTCTTCGTCCTCGCCGGCGACGCGCAGGATGCCGATCCGGCACGTCGCGGCAACATCCGCGGCGACGATTTCGCTTGCCCCGACGGCCTCTGGTTCGATCAGCGCGGGCGGCTGTGGATTCAGACCGACGTCCCCGGCAGCCTGCTCGACCGCGGCGCGCACGCGCGCCTCGGCAACAATCAGATGCTCGTCGCCGATGTCGTCAGCGGCGAGATCAGGCGCTTCCTCACGGGCCCGAAGGGCTGCGAGATCACGGGACTGTGTGCCACCCCGGATGGCCGCAACCTCTTCGTCAACATCCAGCATCCAGGCGAGGTCGCCGGTGGCCGCTCACAACCCGGCAGGCCGCTGGCCGGGTCGGGCTGGCCGGCGAACCAGTTCAGCGAGGTCACCGGCGGTCGCCCGCGTTCGGCGACGGTCGTCATCCGGCGCCACGACGGCGGCGTCGTCGGCGCTTGAGCGCTGCTGCGGTCGCCGGCAGTGGCCGGGCGGATTCAGGCGGACGGCGGATCGGATGGCGGCTGCGCGGCGGCGGCCGGGTCGTCGGTCGCACCAGGCTGTCGGCACGCCTGCCGCAGGAACCCCATCTGAACGCGATAGCGGGCGCAGCCGGCACAGAGCAGCGTGTGCAGGCGCAGCGCCAGGCGGTCGCCGGTGGCGAGATCGCGGTCCATCTCTTCCGACATCAGCCGGGTTGCCTGCTTGCAGGTCATCATGCCGCCTGCCCCGTGGTGGCAAACCAGCGCTGGTCGAGGCACAGGCGCAGCCCCATGCGCGCCCGGTGCAGGACGACCCAGCAGTTGTTGCTGCTCATCGACAGTTCGGCGCAGATCTCGTCGGTCTCGAGGCCGAGCATCTCCCGCATCATGAAGACGCGCGCGGTCCCCGGCGGCAACCTGTTCATGCAGGCGTCGAAAATGGCCCAGAAGCTGCGGTTCTCAAAGCTGCGCTCCGGGTCTCCCCAGTCCGACGGCCGCGTATCGCGCTGCCAGTGGCCGTTGCCCTGGAAGAGCGGGTCGAAGTCGGCCTCGTCGATCTCGTTCAGCGGGTCTTCATAGGCGGGCTCGCGCACCCGCCGGCGGATGATGTCCACGATCTTGTTCCTGAGGATCGAGAAGACCCAGGTCTTCAGCCGGGCGCGCTCGCCGAAGCGGTCCGCTCCCTGCAGCGCCGCCAGCATGGCTTCCTGCACGGCATCCTCGGCACTCGCCTGGTCGCGCAACTGCAGCGTCGCGAAACGCAGCATCTCGCGCCGCAATCCGTTGAGTTCGGCGGCGATGTCGGTGGCCTGCGGTGGCAACTCGCGGCGGGTGGCGGGTGACCCGGTCGGGTCGATTTCGGTGCTGGGTCTCATCTTCCTGGCTGGCGGGGGTCACCGGCAGCGACGGCAACGCAAGGTTACGGGTTACGCGACGTTCGATGCAAGCGAACGCCTGCTCCTGCCCGAGCGGCAGTCGGCCAGATAGCGGTGGCCTTCCGCGCGTGGGGCGCGAGCGAAGCGACGCGCAGTTTATACGCTGACAGCGGTCAGGAACAGTCCTCGCAGTGTGGCAGTGTGGCGGCGGTCGCGCGACGGCATCGCTGAGCGCTGGAACGTTCGTTGCGACCCGTCGCATGTCGTCTGCTCGAACCCGCTTTCGTCCCTGTGCCGGTCAGCCCGGTGCGCTGCAGCGCGCAGCCTCGGGCGACTCCCAGGGCGGCGCGGGCGTCAGCAGCCGCTCCAGTGAATCGTGAAAGACCTTGAGCTTGGTTTGCCGAGAGCCGCTTGCACCGCGGCCTGCCACTCGGCGCGGCTGGTGTCCCTGCCGGCAACGCGCAGTCGAGCCTTGTCGAAGGCCTCCGGGGTGAGCTTCGCTGCTTCGTCAGAAGTATCCGGCGTATTGGTAAAAGGTGTCGGTTTCATCGCCCTCTGCCTTGCGCATGGAAGTGCAGCGCATGGGTCGAAGATACGCACGCCGATGTGTATGTCGACCCCGGCGGAACGGATCAGCAGTTCCCTGCGCGGCGGTCGCCAGAAGTGGGCCCGGCGCAGCGGCTGCCTCAGGACCGCAGCGCCGCCGTCAGCGACGCGACATCCTCCGCCGACTCGCGCATGATATCGAGCAGCGTCTCCTCGCCGACGAGCAGATCGATCGATGCCGCCATGCCTTCGCGCGGACAGCCGTCAAGGTCGCGCAGCGGGCTTTCGACCAGCGCCAGTTCGTCGGCCAGCAGCAGGGTGTCGCCGAGCGTCTTCGGCCGCATCACGACAGGCGGGAAAATCCTCATCGAGCAGCCCGGGATAGTCGCCGGTCCGGGTGCAGGCATAAAGTGCCTGGCCGTTACGCGAGCGGCCACGCGAAAGACTGGTGGGGACGGGCGGGATGCGAAGGGGGAAGATCGACGACATGCCGGACATTGTCGGCAAGCGAGGGCGTCGCGGCGGGCGTGATGCGCTTCAGTGTGCGTTCGGGCGCGTTCCTCGCGCGCCCGATGGGGGATGGGATCTAACCGCGGCGGCACATGCGTGTCTTGAGCCAGAGCATCCCTCGCGTCGTGCCACTGTGTGCCGGTTGGGCCGAGACGCCGGCTCTCCTGCAGTGGCAGACACTGCAGGAGAGCCGGCGGAACGATGTCGCAGAGCGCCGATGGTGCCGAGCGCTGCGCCGGTCAGCGGCCGGTGCCGCGGCTGAGCAGGCTGCGGACTTCGGGATTCGCCGGCAGGACGTAGTCGTAGGCGGCGAGGACGGCGTTGCTGACGGGCTGGACAATCTTTAGGTTGACGTAGACGGCGCCGGCGCCGATGGCGTAGCTGCCAAGGACGATCGCCTGCGCCTTGTTGCTGCGGGCGATGTCGCTGATCTCGCGCGTGAGGATGAGTTCGCCTTCGCCGCGGCGCATGTAGATGGAGCCGCGCAGTTTGAGCTCGACCATCTGCCAGCCGCGCTGCGAGAAGCGCGCCGAGAGTTGTTCGGAGAGCATGCGGCCCAGCGTCGAGGATTGTTCCAGTGCGTCGATGTTGACGACGGTGGCGACGATCAGCGGGCCGCTGCTGCTGTTGCCGCCGAACTGCGCCATGAGGGCATCGGCGGCGCGGTAGTTGGTGGCGACGAGCTCGCTGTTGGCAGCCTGGGCGTAGGTGATCTCGGGCGCCGGCTGGCGGGCGGCGTCGGTGGCGCAGCCGGCGGCGGCGAGGCTGGCGAGGAGTGCGGCGAGGACGGTGAGCCGGGGGGGTCTCATCGGTCGCCTCCAACTGCGATGCTGAAGAGCGGCTGCTGCTCGGTGTAGAGCCGGGCGTCGCTGTCGGCGGCGTAGTAGACCGCGGCGACGCGGCCGAGGTAGCGGGTAGCGTCGCTGGCAGAGACGGTGACGAGGACTTCGGTTTGCGGCGTCGGGCCGGCGGCGGTTTCGGAGCTGGCCCAGCGCCAGGCGTCGTAGCCGCCGATCATGGCGGCGCCGGCGAGGCCAGCAGCGGCCGGGGAGGCGTTGGCGGCGAGGCCGTAGACCGCCCAGGCGCCGGCATAGACGAGACTCGCGGGGATGAAGGTCCCATTGGGCCGGTCGGCTGAGAACCGCACGGTCTGCACGTCGATGTCGATGGCGATGGCGCCGGCGGCGGGGGTGTGGGCGACGGTGACTTTCTGGCGCACCAGGGCGGTGATGAAGGCGGCGCGGAAGTTCTGCGCGAAGACGGTCTGCTGCGCCGCCGGGCGGACGTAGACGCGCGGGCATAGGGCGGCCGGGTCGGGACAGGAGACGGCGGCGGCGAGCGAGTGCACGAGCGCTTCGGCGCTTCGGTCGGCGATGGTTGCCCAGTGCGCCGCGGCCTGCAGCTTGGGCTGCTGGCTGGCGGGAAAGTCGGTCGCCACCGGGGCGCCGCCGTAGGGTGTCGCGCAGGCGATCAGCGCGCCGCCAGCGATGGTGATTGCGGCGACCCGCGCCGCCCGTCGTGCTCTTCCCTGCTCTGCCATGGCCCCTCCTGGTGGTTGAGATGAAACGCTCGTCTGGACATGCAAACAGCCGCGCGACAGGCGGCTGGACTCTGGTCCGTACAGTATCACAACCAATGCGCGCGCGCGTCAAGCGGCGCTTCCTTTTCGCGCACAGCGGCGTATGGTCCGCTGCACTGACTGTGTAAGGCTGCCGCTGCCCGAGTCACAGCACCTGCCGCCCGCTTGCCGCGAACGTGTTTGCTTTCTCTGGCCGGGGCGAAGAGGATAGGAATTGCGATACCACTCATGACCGTGAGCGCCTTCTCTACGCTCTGCTGGGGATGGAAGCACGCGGCGGCGAGAGAGGCATCCGGATGGGCGGCGAGGATGCGGTAGGTCTGCAGATCGCGCTCGGCAAGGCGCAGCAGCCGGTGGGCTTCCTCAATGGAGGGCGTCATGCAGCACCTGGCCTTCGGTGCGTACCGCGAACAACACCGTGCCGGGAACCTGCTGTCAGTCGCGCCAGGGCGAGCGCCTTACAACTGCAGCGCCGCCGTCAGCGAGGCGACATCCTCCGCCGACTCGCGCATGATCTCGAGCAGCGTCTCCTCGCCGACGAGCAGATCGATCGATGCCGCCATGCCTTCGCGCGGACAGCCGTCAAGGTCGCGCAGCGGGCTTTCGACCGGCGCCAGTTCGTCGGCCAGCAGCAGGGTGTCGCCGAGCGTCGTCGGTGGCATCGCGAGAAAGCCCTGCCAGCAGACCTCGATGGCGTCGATGATCGGCTGCGGGACTGCCAGAGCCTTGAGCACCGCGCGTCCGACCTCGGCCTCGCCACTTTCACTCCAGGTGGGAAAATCCTCATCGAGCAGCCCCGGATAGTCGCCGGTCCGCGAGACCAGGTAGAAGGCGCCGACCTCGTGGACGATGCCGGCGAACAGGGCCGTCTCCGGGTCGAGCCGGGTCACGCGGCGGGCGAGGACGTGCGCCAGCGCGGCGACATGGGCGCTGTGCGCCCACAGCCGGTCGGCCAACTCGCGGTCTCTGGCCGTCGCCGGCGCCGCCAGTTGCCGGCTGACGACGGCACTGGCCAGCGCGCGCAGATAACGAAAGCCAAGCCGCAGGACCGCCGTGCGCACGTCGGTGATCGGCCGGCCGGACCGGTTGCAGACAGTCGAGTTGGCGACGGCGACGACCTTGGCAGAGAGCAGCGGCTCCGCCTGCACCAGCCGCGCGGCCCGGTCGAGCGGGCAGTCGGGATCGTCGAGCGCGCGCTTGAGCTGCAGCGCGACAACGGCGCTGGTCGGAAAGCTGACCTCGCCGCGCTCGATTTCTGCGGCGATCTTCTTCAGGATTTCGTAACGTTCCACTTTGCTCCTCCGGGCTCCTGGCTGGTCGGTGCGGGGGCGGTCAGCGGTCGGCCGCGACCAGCGCCGGGGCGATCTGCGACAGCGGCAGAACCTGATCGACGGCGCCCAACTTGATTGCCTCCCGCGGCATGCCGAAGACGACGCACGAAGCCTCGTCCTGCGCGATCGTCGTCGCACCGGCGTCACGCATCTCCTTCAGGCCGCGGGCGCCGTCGTCGCCCATGCCGGTCATGATCACACCGACGGCGTTGCTGCCGGCGAAGCGGGCGACCGAACGAAAGAGCACGTCGACCGAGGGCCGGTGGCGGTTCACCGGCGGACCGTCGACGACCTCGACATGGTATTGAGCGCCGTTGCGTTTGAGCAGCAGGTGCCTGCCGCCCGGAGCGATCAGCGCGCGGCCCGGCAGGACGCGGTCGTTCGAACGGGCCTCGCGCACCTCGATCGCTGCCAGCGAATCGAGACGTTCGGCGAACATTGCCGTGAAGCGCTCGGGCATGTGCTGGACGACGACGATTCCCGGCACCGTCTTCGGCAGGCTGGTCAGCACGGCCTCGAGCGCCTGCGTGCCGCCGGTCGAGGTGCCGATGGCGATTACCCGGTCAGTCGTCTTCAGTATCGGCGCCGTGCCGGCAGCGAGGATCACGTCGGCAGTGTGCAGCGACTGTCGCGCCGCCAGCGATGGATCGGCACCGGCCAGAGCGCCACTGCCGGCGGACGTGCCCGGCAGCAGGCCGACGTTGGCACGGGCAGCAGCGCGCACGGCGGCGACGATATCGTCCGACGAATCATCGAGAAAGGCCTTCACCCCGAGCTTCGGCTTGCCGATGACGCTGCAGGCGCCGGCCGCCAGCGCCTGCGCGTGCATGGCGCTGCCGGCGGCCGCCAGCGACGAGCAGATGATCACCGGCGTCGGGCGCTCGGCCATCAGCGCGCGCAGGAACGCGAGGCCGTCCATGCGCGGCATCTCGATGTCGAGGATGATGACGTCGGGCCAGTTCCGGCGCATCTTCTCCATGGCGAACAGCGGGTCGGCAGCGGTGGCGACGAGTTCGATATCGCCCGCCTGGGCAACCGCCTGCGCGATCGCCTGGCGAACGACTGCCGAGTCGTCGACGACCAGCAGCCGGGTTCTCGTCTTCGCCATGCTTAACGTGAAAGTCGCGTCAGCGACTCGCGAATCTCCCTTCTCCCGCGCGCGGGAGAAGGGCCGGGGATGAGGGCAACGGTCATGACTTTCATCATCCGGGGTATCTCGACAGTCATGACCGTTGGGTGCTCCGTCATCAGTCCGGCTTGCGATAGATCGTCGGCCTGACGGTCGTCAGACTGTCGGTGAGACCATTCAGCGATTCCGCATGGCCGACGATGAAATGGCCGCCCGGCTTGAGGCAGGGCAGCATGTTGGCAATCACCTTGCGCTTCGTCTCGGCGTCGAAGTAGATCATGACGTTGCGCAGGAAGATGACGTCGAAGTGACCGACACCGGTGATCGGCAGGGTCAGGTTCACCTGTGCGAAGCTGACGCGCTGTCGCAACCGGCTGTCGATCAGCAGTTGGCCTTCCTGCGAGCGGACGCCCTTCAGGCAATACTTGCGCAGGCACGCCGGTGGGATTCCCGAGATCCGCTCCTGCGAGTACACGCCGGCTTGCGCTCGCGCCAGCACGGTCATGCTGATGTCGGAGCCGAAGACCTCCCATGGCCGCTGCAGGCAGTGCTCGGCGAGCACCATCGCCATCGAGTAGGCTTCCTCGCCGCTCGAACTCGCCCCGCTCCAGATGCGGAAGGGGTGGCCCGGGCCCGTTTCCTGGCGCACCAGGTCGCGCAGGAAGTCGAAGTGCTGCGGTTCGCGAAAGAAGTAGGTCTCGTTGGTCGTCAGCAGATCGACCATTTTCTGCACCTCGTCCGGCTCGTCGCCCGAGGACAGCAGCCGGTAGTACTCGCTGTAGGTGGCGAAGCCATGATGTTCGAGACGGCGGCCGAGGCGGCCGACGAGCAGCACACGTTTGGCATCGGACAGGCTGATCCCGGCGAGGCGGTAGATGAGTCGCTGGAAGAGGGCGAACTCCTGGTCGGTGATGGCGGGTCGGGAGGCGTGCATGTTCGCTCAGAAGAGCTCGATGTCGGTTTTCTTCGGGGCAACGACGATTGTACTGGCGTACGACCTTTCGGCCTCGACGATGCTCTGGCTGGTTTGCCCGCGCTTGCAGAAGGCTTCGCCGGTCTGCGGGTCGAAGATGAGCTTGCGCGACCACGGGCCCATCAGGTCCGACGCCAGCAGGCTGATCCCTTCGCGCGCCAGCCAGTCGCGTGCGAACTCGGCGTTGCGCTCGCCGATGCTGACGCCGGTGAGCGACGAGATGACGTTGCCACCGCCGAAGGCCTTGCTCTGCAGGCGTCTCTTCTGCGCGCCGCGGCCGATCATGCCGTTCATCAGCGCCTCCATGCAGAAGTTGCCGCAGAGCAGGACATCGAGGTCGTGGTTGGCCGATTTTTCGTAGCGCGGCAGCATGAAGTGGTTGAGGCCGCCGATCCTGAGCGCCGGGTCCCAGAGGCAGACGGCAACACAGGAGCCGAGGAGCGTTGCGATCGGCCGCTCGTTTTCGATCGCCCAGCCGCCGGGATTGACGTTGCGCGCCAGGCGTTCAAGATCGCGCGGGTTGCTCACCGGCTGTTCTCCTGTGGTCGTTCGGGCGAGTGCGCGCCCGGCAGCGGCCGCCCGAGCGCCGTCACGTCGTCATAGATGACGGCGATCTGGCCGTGCTCCGGGCAGTAGGCAGTGAGCCGATAGTGGCGCTCGAGATCGCTGTGAAAGTCGTCGAACTGCGCGCACTCGCCGGTCAGGGCGACGGCCGCAAAGCGCTCGATCCAGCGGCGGTCGAGTTGCGGCATCACGGCGCTGGCGCAGCGGCCGATGATCCGCGACCGCTCGAGGCCGGTGATCGCCTCGAAGGCCGGATTGGCCTCGAGGAATCGGTAGTCGCAGGCGCTGCCGGCAGCGTCGAGGACGATCTCGTGCAGGGCAAAGCCGGCAGTCAGCGATTGGAAGAGGCCGCGGAAGCGCCTGTCGCTGGCGACCCGGGCGGTTTCGCCGGCCGGCGTGCACAGCTCAGCGGCCGCCGCCGCCGGATGCTGGATCGTCAGCACCAGGCAGCGGGTTGCGCCGGCCTTCGCGCTGCCGCCGAAGGGCGTCAGCGACCAGTTCCAGCGGTCCAGTTCGCCGCCATGTCCTGGCTGCGGCTGGTGAGGCAGCGCCGCGCCAGCGCGCGCGATCCGCGAATCGCGGACCTGGCGAAACACCGCCTCGCTGGCGGCGTGCGGGAAGAGTTCGAAGTAGCGGCGGCCGGGAAAGAACGCCGCTGGCCTGCCGATGGCGTTGGCGTAGGCACGGCTGACGCGCACGAAGGAGAGGTCCGCGTCCAGCACGGCGACAGCGACGCCGGCCTGCTCGAGGACCGTCGCCCAGGGCGAGCCCGCGTCGATCCCGGCAACGAGTTGCCGTTCGATCCGGGCGCTGGTGGTGGTGCTCATGGCAGCATGTTCACTCGGGTTCGGGAAGAGGGGTGTCTTCGGCAGTGCTGGCCGTGGCTCACACGGGCAGCAGCCTGCCTGCAGGCGTCGCAGCGGCAGCGATCCGTCGTCCGCCGGCGGTGGGCCGCTCGGCCACTCCACCCGCGTCGCCGGCGAGCCTGCCTGCCGGCGACGCGGCTCGGTCTTCGATCCGGAAGAAACTCATCAGCTCCTGCAACTGTGCCGCTCCGCCGCCCATCTCCTCGGCCGTCGCGGCAAGTTCCTCGGAGGCCGAAGCGTTCTGCTGCGTTGCCTGATTGAGTTGCCGCATGGCGCCGTTGATCTGGGCGACGCCCGCCTCCTGCTGCTGGCTCGTCGCAGCGATCTTCTGCACGAGGTCGGAGGTCTGCCTGATCGATGGCAGCATCGCCGTCAGCAGCAGGCCGGCGCGCTCGGCGAGGCTCACCGAGTTCCTGGCGACGCCGCCGATCTCTTGCGCAGCGATCTGGCTGCGCTCGGCGAGCTTCCTGACTTCGGCGGCGACGACGGCGAAGCCCTTGCCGTGTTCGCCGGCGCGCGCCGCCTCGATGGCCGCGTTGAGTGCCAGCAGGTTGGTCTGGTAGGCGATGTCGTCGATGATGCCGATCTTCTCGGCGATGCTCTTCATCGCCTCGACGGTGCTGGTCACCGCCGCACCGCCTTCCTCGGCTTCCTGGGCGGCCTTTCTGGCGATGCCGTCGGTGACGCGCGCGCTCTCGGTGTTTCGCACGATCGACGCGCCCATTTCCTCCATGCTGGCGTTCGTTTCCTCGACCGATGCCGCCTGTTCGCTCGCCGATTGCGACAGCGACTCGGCGGTCGCCGAGACCTGCCCCGAGGCATTGCCGAGATTGTCGGCAGCGACCCGCACCTCACCGATGATCTCTCGCAGCCTGCCGACCATCGTCTGCATTGCCCTCATCAGTTGGCTGACTTCGTTGCTCCCGTGTGCCTCGATCTGCACCAGCAGATCGCCTTCGGACAGTCGCTGCGCGGCGTCGGCGGCGGCGCGCAGTGGTCGCACGACGAGGCGATTGATCAGCAGCAGCAGGATTGCCGACAAGGCCAGCGAGAGAACCAGCGTGGCGCCGATCATCAGTTTGCGCACCTTGTCGGCGAGGCTGAACAACTCGTCGGTATACACACCCGCGCCGACGATCCATTGCCAGTCGGCGAATTCGTTGAAGACGACGATCTTGTTGCGTGGCGACGTTTCGCCGGCCTCCTTGTTGATCCACGGGTAGACGATCTCGCCGTTGCGCTTGTCGAGAATCTCCTGGATGAAGCGGCGTCCGTCGCTGTCGGTCGCCGCGGCGATGTTCTTGCCTTCCTGCGCCGGATGGATCACCAGCGTTCCCGCCGTTTCGCCCGCTCGACCGTCGAGGACGTACACGTAGCCGGTGTCGCCGAGCTTGATCTTGCGGATCGTATTCTTGAGCTGGTCGAGCGAGGCCATGATGTTCATGCCGACGAAGAGGGCGCCGACGACGCGGCCCTGGGCGTCCTTGACGGGCCGATACCTGGCCATGAACTGGCGACCGAACAGCGTCGCCTTGCCGCTGTAGTCCTGTCCGGCAATCAGGCTCGCGTAGGCGGGGTGATCCTTGCCGAGCAGGGTGCCGGTCACGCGTTCTCCCTTGTCGTTCTTCAGCGACGTGGCGATGCGCAGGAAGTCGTCTCCCTGGCGAGCGAAGATCGTCGCAACGCCGCTGCCGCCCGGGGTCGCAGCGACGACCGCGTCAACCTCGTTCGTGCGTCCGTTGAGGAGCTTGTCGGCGACGCGCAGTTCCGGTGTCCCTGCTGCCGGTTCGCCCAGGGTGAAGCTGCCGGGAAGGGCCGCGGCCAGCTGCTTGAACCAGGTGTCGGCCTGTTCGCGCAGCAGCGCATCGGTCTGCGCCAACATGTTCAGGATGAACTTGTTGGTCTCGTGCAGCTTTTGCGTTTCGACTTGCCGATTGATCGAGGCGACGTAAGACGAAACGAACCAGCCAAAACCGCCGAGCAGCAGCACGATGCTGACGAGGACCAGGGCGGCGATCTGCAGGCGCAGCGATCGGTTCAGGATGGTGAGCATGTCAATCTCCTGCGCGAAGCAGCGTCCCAGGCACGCAAAGCACGCCAGCACCGCGGCGGATACGGATCTTGAGGTGGTTCAAAATGGTGAGGTCTCCGCGACGTGAGGAATGAAGCTGCTGCGGGAAAGCCGGGACGAGTGATTCAGGAGCTTGTGGCGCACACCGGTGTTGCCGCAAATGGCGCTGGTCATTTCAAGGCCTTGGCGCCCGGCGCCAAGCCGCGCTACGACACGATCCTGAAGGTGGTGCGGGCACTGGGGGTGACGCTGCGCGCAACGCCTACGCCGCCCTAGGTCCGTGGTGCTGGCACGAGCGAAAGAGCCGTTCACGATTCCTCCCCAGAGCCTCGGGCGCCAGCGCGCGCCGTCCCCCCGAGAACCTTCCAGTCATGCGCCCGGCCGCTTCCCGCCGCAAGGCAGAAAGTCGGCGCTGGTGACACTGCGCTGAGCATTACGCTGCGACTCCGGCCGCCTCGGACAGGCGGCTGCCGTTGTCGGTCACGCTGGCCAGGCTGGCGATCTCGTCGACCGACAGCACCTTGACGATGTTGAGGATGATGACGAACCTGCCGGCGACCTTGCCCATTCCCTGGATGAAGTCGGCACGGATGCGGGCGCCGAAGGACGGGGGCGGCTCGATTTCGCTGCCGGGAATCTCGATCACTTCCGAGACGGCATCGACCATGACGCCGATGTCGTGGCACAGCTCGCCTTCGCTGACCTCGAGGATGACGATGCACGAGCGTTTGCCGACCTGGCTCGCCGCCCCGCCGAAGCGGGCGGCGAGGTCGATCACCGGCACGACGGCGCCGCGCAGGTTGATGACGCCGCGGATGAACGGCGGCATCATCGGGATGTCGGTAAGGTTGCCGTACTCGATGATCTCCTTGACGTTGAGGATGGCGACGGCGAACATCTCGCCGCCAAGCAGGAAGGTGAGATATTGCTGCGGGCCGTCGGCGGCGGCCTGCCGGGCTTCGAGAGCGGCTGCCGCCTGTCTGGTGAGCGCGTTGACCGGGCCGCCGGCCGGGCGGTTCTGGGCGATCTGGGTCATCAAGGGCTCCTTAATTTGAAAGTCGCGTCAGCGACTCGCGAATCTCCCTTCTCGCGTGCGCGGGAGAAGGGCCGGGGATGAGGGAAACGGTCATGACTTTCATCATCAAGATCGGAAGAGC
>ERZ761609.1115-NODE-1115-length-25716-cov-8.234636_pt1 | contig 25716 bp, 31 predicted proteins | sample MGYA00511163_ERZ761609 | MGnify/ENA primary metagenome ERZ761609 (study PRJEB28899, sample SAMN02445070) | bioreactor sludge metagenome | biome: EBPR sludge | place: Australia: Brisbane, Thorneside Wastewater Treatment Plant | collected 2011-12-16 ... | reverse complement strand
AAAACCTGAAGGCCGCAGTGCAGGGGATAGTACAAATCCTGCCCCCGCAACCAATTTTTCAAGCAAAACCCCCTTTCCGATGGAAGGGGTTTTTTGTTTTTTATCAGTTTGTACGGTTCGGGGCGGGGATGGCGGCGAGGGTCATTTCGACCATGCCGCGCAGCGTGTCGGGGGCGACGCCGCCGTTGACTTGCACGACCATGCCGTACATGACCGTGGCGACGAGGCAGGCGAGGTCGGCGGCGCTGGTGCCGAGGGGCAGGTCGCCCTCGGCGAGGGCTTTTTCGAAGCGTTGGCGCAGCATCCATTCAATCCGCGCGCGGCGGGAGGAGAGTTCTTGGCGCACGCCTTCTGCATCGTCGCCGCAGACGAGGGCGGCTTGGACGTTGAGGCAGCCTTTTGCCCCTTTGCATTTGTTTGTTTCGATGACGCTGCCAAGCAGGCGTGCGACGGCTTCGCGTGCTGTTGGCGCGGCCAGCATGTTTTCCATCGCCTGCGACATTTTTTCGTTGTAGCGCTCGAGCGCTTTTTGGAAGAGCTCTTCTTTGTTACCAAAGGCAGCATAGAGGCTCGGCCGGCTGATGCCCATGGCGGCGGTCAGGTCGGGCAGGGAAGCGGCCTCGTAGCCTTTTTGCTTGAAGACCTCGAGCGCTTTGTCGAGTGCGGCGTCTGCGTCAAACTCTCTCGGGCGGCCTGCGGACATGGGATGCTCCTTTTGGATCTATAAGTATATATTACGGTATATTCACTCTTTTGTCTATGGGGAATAATATCGAGTGATATGCTATTTTATTATAGATTTACAATTAAAAAACATATAGTTAATTCATAGTTAAAATAAATATGTACTTATCGGTACTGATTTGTATTGACCGGTTTCGATTCTCCTGCGCATACTATACTTATCGGTACAAAATAAAGCCGTCGCCCCTGAGGGGAAGTAATAAAAGCCAGCCAAGGAGATTATCATGTTCAGCCAGTTTGTGTCCTCTATCCGCCCCATGGTTTCGCCGGATGCCACGCCCGCATCGCGCCGCCAGCATGTGCGCCGTCACGATGCGGCTGTGAAGGTTGTCGTTGCAGGCAGAGCGCTTGCCGTGCGCGACTGGAGCGAAGAGGGGCTGCGCTTCGATGCGCCGCACGATGACAATAGCGCGGGGATTTATTTCGACGCCCATCCGCTGCCTTCCATGAAAGCCGGTGACGTCCTCACGATTATGATGACGTTTCAGGTGATGGGGGTGGCTATCCGCGTGCCGGCCGATATACGCATCCTGCGCCGCGACGGCCGCGGCATCGTGGGGCGTTTTGTCGCTTTGAGCGGCGCGGCGCACCGCCAGTTCCTGCGCGCCAAAGACCTTTTGAATGCGGAAGCTTTTCTGGCTTCGCAGCAACCCACCGCCTTTCATGCCTGATTTAAATACTTCTTCAAACATAAGGATATTTTCCATGCAGACCCATACCGAAACGCTTTATGACGCCATGTTCCGCGCGGCTAACCATTATTCTGTTCAAGGGACGGAAGAGGGCCTGTCGGTTATTTTCAACAGCAGTGCCGCCGAATGGAAACGCAGTATCGCCGTGCCGCGCCGTATGCCGCGTCATTAATGGTGAGGACTTGCGCTTTGTTCGTAATCTATTTTTAAGGAGATATAGAGCTATGACCGAATATCATTCCGCATCCTCTGCGTGTTCTGTTTCTGCATCTGATGCCGGCGCGGCATTGCTGCGTGTGACGCTGGGGCTTTTGCTTTTGTCGCACGGACTTTTGAAAATTTATGTGTTCACCGTGCCGGGGACGGTGGCGTTTTTTGGCGGGCTTGGCTTGCCGCCGATTGCCGCCTATCTGACCATATTTGGCGAAGTCGCGGGCGGGCTGGCGCTGGTGTCGGGCGTTCTGACGCGGCTGGCGGCGGGTCTGAGTCTGCCTATTTTGCTGGGGGCCATCTGGGCGCATAGCGCGAACGGCTGGGTTTTCAGCAATCAGGGTGGCGGTTGGGAATTTCCGGCCTTGCTGGCGGCGCTTGCGGTGATTGTGGCGGTGCAGGGCGCGGGTGCCTTTGCGCTGTGGCCGGTTTTGTCCCGTTTGGGCAGGCTGGAGGCCATGGTGCCGCTCTGGGCGCGTTAAACTATCCGTTTGGTCAAAAAAAAGGGCGTGCAGGATGCGCGCCCTTTTTGCTTTGTGCCGCCGGCGTGCTATGCTTTGCCCCTGTGCCATCGGGGGAAAAATGCCGAACCCATTCAAATCCTTTTTCGGATTTTCGGAAAAATACGTTCTGAACGAGACGCTACCTTGGTTGTTGCTGCTGCTGGGGGCGACGTTGTTGTCTGTCGCGCCGTTTCTTTTTTTGTCTCAGGCGCCACTGATGAGCGATATAGAAATTGCGTCACCGGCTTTTCCCTCTGCGCCGCGTGTTAACAACATGCTGCTTTACCTGCATGTGCTGTTGGCCATTTTTCCTTTGGCGTTGGGGCCATGGCTGTTTAACGCCCGCTTGCGCAAAGATAAGCCGCGTTTGCACAGGTTTTTCGGCCAAATATATGTGGTGACATGCCTTATCAGTGCGGCGACAAGCTTTCCGTTGGCGCTGGCGCATCCGTCCGGAACGGTGCCACGCATTGGCTTCGGTTTCCTGGCCTTGGCCTGGTTTGGTTTCACGCTACTGGCTTATGTGCGTGCACGACAAAAAGATTTTCCGGGGCACCGTGTGTGGATGCTGCGGAGTTATGCCTGCACTTATGCTTTCGTTAACGTCAAAATATATGGCTATTTATTGCAGACGGTTCATCCGCCGCCGCACCCGCTTTTGGTGAAAATACTGCAAAGCTGTTTCAGCTGGATGTCGAATTTGCTGCTGGTCGAGGTATATCTGGCCGCGACGACTTATCTGGGCGTCTATGTCGGGCGTAAACTGTTTTTGAAAAACCTGCGGCCGCTGCCGCTGCGTGCGCTGGCGCTGGTTGCGCTGTTTAGCGTATCGGTTTGGATATCGCATGTTTATTTCCCTGTCGATATGGGGAAATACCATGTGGATGTGCGCAACCTCGTGCGTGACGGGGCGGAGGCGATGCCGATGATGCGCCCGTAAAGACGCGCCACCGGCATCCCCCGTTAGTTATAAAAACCGCACTGCGACAAAGGCAAAGAAAAAGCCCGTGCCGTAAACGGCCATTGCGGCGCCCCATATCCACCATCCCGCTTTGCGCAGACGCTGGCAAACCAGAGCCTGCGCGGGGTCTGCGGGGCAGGGGGCGTTACGGTTTTTCCACTGCACAAACCCTGCCAGCGCAAGCATGACGGCGGCGATGGTGAAAACCGCGCCTTTATGTGCCGACAGCCAGACAAGCTGCGGCAGGGTACTGACAAGCCCCGCCAGCGCCGCCCCCGCGCCAAGCGTGACGAACAGCGCAGGCAGGGCGCAGCAGATAAGTGTGCCAAGGCTCGTCAGCAGACTGAGCCCCGGCACCAACAGGTTTTTCTTGTTGACGGGCTGCATCATCATACATGCCCTTCTTTGCGCGTGATGGCGGATATATTATATCCGGCGTCCGTCACCAGTTTGTTCAGTTCGGCATCTTCGATGTCTTTGCCGTTCTGCATGCTTATCAGAATGCGGCTTTCATCAAGGCTGACATCAATGCCTGCAACATCGCTGCGCTTCATGAATATTTTTTCCAACGTTCTTGCGCAAAAATCGCAGACAAGCCCGTTAACGCCGATTTCAATCAACGTGCCCGTCTGGTTGACGTGGCCTGCCTGCATTTTTTCAGGCACGTCTGCTGTGTGGCTGGCATGGGCGGATGGCGGTGTGCCAAGCAGCAGGGCAATGAGGGCGAAGGTATAGAATACGTTTACATGTAATTTTTTCATGATGTTTTGTCCTTGTGTATGTTTAAAACCGGATGGTCCAGTTGAAGGTAACGTCGCCGTGGTTGCTCACGCCGGCTTCTGCCAGATGGTCGCCTTTAAAAAGGCGTAGGGTCGGGGTAAAAGTGATTTCTTCCTGTGCCTTCGGTGTATGGCTGACCTGAAGAATGACCCAAGTATGCAAATCGCCGTAATCCCCGACATAGGGGGCGACCCCGATGCGGGCTTTTTGCATGAAGCTGTCATGGATATCGTCGGCCCATAAATACCGGTTCTCATAGGCGGTATAAAACCGACGGTTTTCCCAATCCGCAGCCATGCCGATATAAGCGGCGGGCTGCCAGTCCGCATCATGGGGGGCTTTGTCGCTATAGGCGGCGCCGATGCCGGATTGCAGGTAAAGATTGGCCTGACTGCCCGGATTGTTCCAGCGTTTGAGCAAATTATTGGCTTGCAGCGAATGCACCTGAAATTTGTCTTCGCGCCAGTATTCGGCGTTGTAGCCGAGTGAAAGCGCAGGCGTGAACGTGTAATTCAGATGAAACATATTCTGCTCGCCGTCATTCATGGTCATGAATGTCCAGCCGCCCGGATATGAAATAGGCCTTGCCTGTGCAGGCAGGACGATGCCCAGCATCAGGCACAGGGATAAAACCCCTGAGGTTATCGGTTGGGTTGTCATTGAAGACACTCCTTCTTGCAATAGAAAACGTGCGCGGAAATATCCGCGCCGATTAATAAAGAAGGGTCAGGCTTTTGGGGGAGGGGTTGGCAATTCGGGGGTGACGCCATGAAGCGGCGTATGGTGCGCGGTGGTGCCCGCTTTTCCCGAAATGTTAAGGTATAACGCGGCCTGCGCAGGGAGTACGGGGGCCATGTGGCAATTCCCCATGCCGCAAGCGCAGGTATCGCCGCAGCAATCCTCACCGGTTTTGGCATCTTGCTTGGCGTGTTGTTGTTTTTCCTTCCCTGTTTGCGCATGCATGGGGCAGGGCGGTTCTTGTGCGTTTGCTGTTATTTCTATTTCAACGGTTGCGGCGGCTGTTTCCGCCGCGTGCGCGCATTTGTGGTCGCCGAGCGGCGCGAGCCCCGTCAGCATGCAAAAAATGGCGAAAACACCGATGGATTTTTTTATCTTACCCATTGTTCTATACTAGCATGCCTCCATATAACGTGGCAAAAACTGTGCAGTAAGTATTGAATTAAAAGGTGTTTTGTGGGAAAGCGGCTGTCAGAAAGCAGAATTTTGCAAATTATCTTGTGGGTTGCGGTGTTCGAAGCCGTATCTGCGGCTATCGGTTACATCACGCGGCCCGAGGTCGATGGGTGGTATGCGGCGCTGGTGCGGCCGTGGTTTACGCCGCCCAACTTTGTGTTTCCTGTGATGTGGACACTGCTTTATGCGCTTATCGCCGCGGCCGGATTTTATATATGGTCTGCGCGCGGTGGGGGCGGTGCAGCGGGAAAACGCCGCGTATATTTGTTCGCGCTTTATATGGCGCTGAACTGGAGCTGGAGTTTTATTTTCTTCATGGGTGGGCAGCTGCTCGCAGGCTTTATATGGATTATCGCCATGAATATCGTGGCCGTGGCGCTGGTTGTCCAGTGCTGGCATCCGCTGCGGCGGGCGGCGTTTTTGATGCTGCCGCCGCTTGCATGGACGCTGTTTGCGGCGGTGCTGAATGGCGCGTTCTGGTGGCTGAACCGCGGCGGTTAGCGCGCGTTATGCAAACATAATCCCCCATTGGAGGCCACGGCGGCAGATTATATACTATCCCCGTTCCACAGAAACGGGAGTTGCCACCATGGATGTCGCCAAGGTTTTCGGTCGCAAGACGGCTGCGGACATTAAAAAAGGCCTGCGCCAGCAGAAAGTCGAATACGTCAAGGTCGGTGCATTCGACATAGACGGTATTTTGCGCGGCAAATATATGGCGGTCGATAAATTCATCTCCGCGCTCGATAGCGGCTTTGGCTTTTGCGATGTGGTTTTCGGCTGGGATTCAAACGACCAGCTTTACGACAGCGCGACCTTTACAGGCTGGCACACGGCCTATCCGGATGCCGCGGCGCGGGTGGTGACGCAAAGCGTGCGCGCGCTGCCGTTTGAAAATAACGTGCCGTTTTTCATCGCCGAATTTGCGGGCAAGGCCGAAACCGTCTGCCCGCGCAATTTGCTGAAACGTGTTTTGAAACGCGCCGATGATATGGGCTATGGCGTCACCGCCGCCTGCGAATTCGAATTTTTCGTGTTCGAGGAAACGCCGCACAGCGTGCGCGAAAAGGGCTATCGCGGGCTGAAGCCTATCACACCCGGCTATTTCGGTTATTCCGTTTTGCGCAATTCGGTGCATGCGGATTTTTACCATGAACTTCTGAATATGTGCAAAGACATGAATATCCCCATTGAGGGGCTGCACACCGAAACCGGCCCCGGCGTTTTAGAAGCCGCGCTGCTCTATGCCGATGCGCTGGAGGCCGCCGACCGCGCCGCGCTGTTTAAAACTTTCACCAAGGTGCTGGCGCAAAAACGCGGGTGGATGGCGACGTTTATGGCCAAATGGTCGAATGACTGGCCGGGTCAGTCGGGGCATATCCACCTGTCGCTGCAAGACAAGAAAACGGGCAAGCCGGTTTTCCACGATGCCAAGAAAAAACACAATATGTCCGACAAAATGCGCTGGTTCGTGGGCGGGCAGCAGGCTTTGATGCCGGAGGTGCTGGCCATGGTCGCATCGACGGTCAACAGCTACAGCCGTCTTGTACCCGGTTTCTGGGCGCCGACATCGGCGACATGGGGCGTTGAAAACCGCACCACGGCGCTGCGCGTTATTCCGGGCAGCGAAAAATCGCAGCGCGTGGAATACCGCATCGCGGCGGCGGACATCAACCCGTATATCGCGCTGGCGGCCTCCATCGGCTCCGGCCTTTGGGGGATTGAGAATAAAATAGAGCCGACGGAAATCGTGACGGGCAATGCCTATGACCAGACTTTCCCCGAAAAACTGTCTTTGCCGCAGACGCTGACCGAAGCCGCGGGCCGCCTGCGTAAATCCAAAGCTGCAAACGAATTGTTCGGCAAGGATTTCGTGACGCATTACGCGCAATCGCGCGAATGGGAAGAACGCGAATTCCGCAAAAACATCACCAGCTGGGAACTGTCCCGCTATTTCGAAATCATTTAAGGAGATAATCATGGCTCAAGCCGCCGCCAAAAATACAGACAACATGCTGCGCACCATATCGCCCGTGGACGGCAGCATTTTCGTCGAACGTCCGCTGCAAGGGGCGAAGGATATCGACGCCGCGCTGGATAAAGCCAAAAAGGCGCAGGGCGAATGGCGTTTCGTGCCCATGGCTGACAAGCAGAAAATCATGCTGAAGTTCATGGATGCGCTGGTCGCCAAAGCGCCCGAAATCGGCACGGAACTGACATGGCAGATGGGGCGCCCCGTGCGCTACACCCCCGGCGAAATTACGGGCGCGATGTGCGAGCGTATCCGCTATATGGTCGAGCTGGCGCCCAAGGCGCTGGCCGATATCGTGCCCGAAGCGCGCGAGGGGTTTAAACGGTTTATTCGGCGCGAACCTGTCGGTGTGGTCGCCATTATCGCCCCGTGGAATTACCCTTACCTGACGTCGGTGAATACGATTGTGCCGGCGCTGCTGGCGGGGAATGCGGTTGTGCTGAAACACTCCGCCCAGACGCCGCTCTGCGCCGACCGTTTCGCCGCTGCGTTCAAAGAAGCCGGCCTGCCGGAGGGGTTGTTCCAGTTCCTCGACCTCAGCCATGAAGATGCCGAAAAACTGATGGCCGATGCGCGGGTTGATTTCGTGAATTTTACGGGCGGCGTGCGCGCGGGGCACACGGTGCAGCGTGCTATCAGCAATAAATTCATCGTCGCGGGGCTGGAGCTGGGCGGCAAAGACCCGGCCTACGTCCGTCCCGATGCCAATCTGCATTACGCGGTTGAAAATCTGGTCGATGGCGCGTTTTTCAATTCCGGCCAATGCTGCTGCGGTATTGAACGCATTTATGTGCATGCCGACCTGTTCGACGATTTTGTCGAAGGGGCGGTGGAGCTGGCCAAGAAATACGTTCTCGGCAACCCGCTGGATGCGGCGACCACTCTCGGCCCGATGGTGCGCACGGCGGCGGCGGATTTCGTGCGCGCGCAAACGGCGGATGCCGTGGCGCAGGGCGCGAAGGCCTTGATTGACGAAAAGCTGTTCCCCGAAAGCCGCGCGGGCACGCCCTATCTGGCGCCGCAGGTTTTGGTGAATGTCACCCACAGCATGCGCGCGCAGCGCGAAGAAACCTTCGGTCCCACCGTCAATATCATGAAGGTATCGTCGGACGAAGAGGCGCTCAAGCTGATGAACGATAGCGATTTCGGCCTGACCGCATCTGTCTGGACGCAGGATATGGACGCGGCGGAGAACATCGGCAACCTTCTTGAAACGGGAACCGTTTTCATGAACCGCTGCGATTACGTTGACCCCGCGCTGCCGTGGACGGGCGTGAAGGATACGGGGCGCGGTGCGTCGCTGTCGGTGCTTTGCTTCGAAAGCCTGACGCGCCCGAAGGGTTTCCACTTGCGCCATAAAATCTAAGCGTTTTTTCAATCAGGAGTTTTTTCATGTCTGACGGCAAAATCCTCAAAGGTAACTGGAATTATCCGACGCGCGTTATTTTCGGCCCCGGCTCCATCGCGCGGCTGCCGGAATTTTGCCGCAGCCTTGGCATGAAAAAGCCGATTTTGATGACGGATGCGGGGCTGCAGGCGCACCCGATTACGCTGGGCGCGCTTAAAATCAACCGCGATGCAGGCATAGAAACCGCGCTGTTTGCGGACATCAAACCGAACCCGACCGGCGCGAATGTCATGGCGGGCGTGGCGGCCTATAAACAGGGCGGGCACGACGGCGTGATTGCTTTTGGTGGCGGCAGCGGGCTTGATGCGGCGAAGGCCGTCGCGCTGATGGTCGGACAAGACCGCCCGCTGTGGGATTTCGTGGACGAGGGGGATAACTACCTCCGCGTGAATGAAAAAACCATGGCGCCGGTGATTGCTATCCCGACGACGGCAGGCACGGGCAGCGAAGTTGGCCGCGCCAGCATCATCACCAACGAAGACACACATGAAAAGAAAATCATTTTCCACCCGAAAATGCTGCCGTCCTTGGTGATTTCCGACCCCGAACTGACCGTCGGCTTGCCGCCGCATATCACGGCGGCGACGGGCGTTGATGCCTTCGTGCATTGTTTCGAAGCATTCTGCGCGCCCGGTTTCCATCCGCTTGCAGACGGCATCGCGCTTGAAGGCATGCGCCTTGTGGCCGATTACCTGCCGCGCGCCTACGATGACGGCAAGGATATAGAGGCGCGTGCCCACATGCTGGCGGCCGCATCGATGGGCGCGGCGGCGTTTCAAAAAGGCCTTGGCGGGGTACATGCGCTGGCGCATCCCCTCGGCGGGCTATACGACAAGCCGCACGGGCTTTTGAACGCCATCCTGCTGCCCTATGTCATGGTGCGTAACCGTGCGTTTATTGGCGAGCGGATGGATATCCTCGCGCGTGTGCTCAACCTGCCGGTGAAAACATCCGGCTATGACGCCGTGCTGGCGTGGGTGCTGGATTTCAGAAAACGCCTTGGTATCGAAAACACGCTGGCCGCTATCGGTGTACCCGACGACCGTGCGGATGTTGTCGGCCGCATGGCAACCGAAGACCCGTCCGCGGGCGGCAACCCCGTGCAGCTGAGCGCCGAAGATTACACACAAATCTTCATCAAGGCCTGCGCAGGCGACCTTAGTGAAAAACGGGCGGCGGCTTAATCTTCGATGCAGAAATGCGCAGGCGCGGCGGCGGTGACGTCGAGGGGCGGCTGGTCTGCGTATAGCGGGATAACAATCCGCCGTGCATGCAGGTGGAGCAGAGGGAATTGCCCGCTGTCCGGCCTGTCCGCATTTTCGCCATAAAGCCAGTCGCCCACGATGGGGCAATCGATGGATTGCAGATGCACGCGTATCTGGTGCGTGCGCCCCGTTTGCGGCGTCATTTCGAGTAGCGCGCGGCCGTCCGGATATGCCTCAAGAATTTTATATCCGGTGACGGCGCTTTGCGCTTCAGGGTCGTTGATGCCGCAGGGCTGCATGCTCCAGCCCTTGGGCAGTTTCACTTTGCGCAGCGGCGTGTCGATGATGCCTTCGGCTTTTTTCGGCGTGCGGCTGGCGACCGCCCAGTATGTTTTTTGTATCTGGCCGGATTCAAACAGCTTGCCCATGCGCCGCAGTCCGCGGTCGTTGCGCCCCAGCACAAGGCAGCCGCTGGTGTCGCGGTCGAGCCGGTGGGCAAGGCGCGGCATTTCCTTGTACCCGAATTGCAGTTTGTGGAAATAATCCTCAAAGCTCGGCCCGCCTTTGGGGCCGGCGTGCACGGGGATATTCACGGGTTTGTCGATGACAATCACCAGCTGGTCGCGCAGCAGGATTCGCGACATCAGTTCGGCATCGTCCATTTCATATACGGGTACATGGTCCATGCCCCTGTTTTAGCGGCTTTTCGGGCGCTTGGCGAAGGCTTTTATCACATTGAAAATATTATGTATTGCGCTTGGACGGTCGGTGCATTACAAAGACGCGGACAGAAATTTGGTAAAAAGACATGCTGACCATCGAAGACGAAATCGAACGCCGCCGCACCTTCGCCATCATCGCGCACCCTGACGCAGGTAAAACCACGCTGACGGAAAAACTGCTGCTGTTCGGCGGTGCCATCCAGATGGCGGGCGCGGTCAAGGCGCGCAAGGAAGCGCGCCACGCACGCTCCGACTGGATGAAGGTGGAGCAGGAACGCGGGATTTCCGTGGTGTCGTCCGTCATGACCTTCGAATACGAAGGCATCAAATTCAACCTGCTGGATACGCCCGGTCACGAAGACTTCTCCGAAGATACCTACCGCACGCTGACGGCGGTCGATAGCGCCATCATGGTGATTGACGCGGCCAAGGGGATTGAAACCCAGACGCGCAAATTGTTCGAGGTGTGCCGCCTGCGCGATATGCCGATTACGACTTTCATCAACAAGCTCGACCGCGAAGGGCAGGATCCTTTCAACCTGCTGGATGAGATTGAACAAACGCTGGCGCTTGATGTATCGCCGGCCAGCTGGCCGATTGGCATGGGGCGTGAATTCCTCGGCTGTTATGACCTTATCAACGACCAGTTGATTTTGATGTCGCGCAGCAAGGGCGAACGCCCCGACCAGGGGGAGCAGTGCCAGGGCATTGACGACCCGAAGCTGGATACGCTTTTGCCTGATTACGCCGTTAAAAAACTGCGCGAAGACATCGCCATGGTGCGCGGACTTTGCAAGCCGATTGACCGCAAGGCCTATCTGGAAGGCACCATGACGCCGGTATTTTTCGGCTCTGCCGTCAATAATTTCGGCGTGCGCGAAATGCTGAACGGCCTGCGCACGCTTGCGCCGCCGCCGCGCCCGCAGCCGACAGCCGAGCGTCTGATTGAACCCGGCGAGAAAAAAGTCACCGGTTTTGTGTTCAAAATTCAAGCGAACATGGACCCCAAACACCGCGACCGCATTGCCTTCACGCGCCTTAGCTCCGGCCATTTCAAGCGCGGCATGAAACTGCAACACATCCGCAGCGGCAAGGCGATTACCGTGCATAACCCGCTTATCTTTTTCGCGCAGGAACGTGACGTGGCCGAAGATGCCTTCGCAGGCGATATCATTGGCATTCCGAACCACGGCAACCTGCGCATCGGCGATACGCTGACAGAGGGGGAGGTTCTTCACGCAACAGGTATCCCGAGCTTCGCGCCCGAGCATTTGCAGCGCGTACGCCTTGATGACCCGCTGCGCGCCAAGCATCTGGGCGAGGCGTTGTTGCAGCTGGCGGAAGAGGGGGCGGCGCGTGTCTTCAAACCGCGCATGGATTCCAGCTGGGTGGTCGGCGTCGTCGGCCCCTTGCAGTTCGATATTCTGGCCGACCGTATCCGCACCGAATACAACCTGCCCGTCCGTTTTGAACAGGCGGCGCTGCATACCGCGCGCTGGCTGGAAAGCGACAAGCGGGACAAGCTGGAGCAGTTCATTGACCAGAATCTGCCCAATATCGCAGAAGACCACGATGGCCAGCCGGTGTTTCTGGCGCGCAATGCCTGGCACCTCGACAATTCCAACGAAAACTGGCCGGATATCCGCTTCCTTGCGACCAAGGAGCAGGTGGTCGGGTAGATTTCTTTATCAAACGATAAGTTTCTTATATAGGTAAAATCTCCTGTTTTCAGGGGGTTATGGCGTGCGCTTGAATTGGGGTGCTTTGATACCCCAATTTCGACGGAATTTCTTTGTTTGGCTGTCTGAATTCCGCTATGTTCGCTTACGATTTTTGTTGAAAAACAGATATAAAATCCAATATTAAAGCGGACTGAAAAGGTTCTCTTTTGCCTTCGCAAAGAGCAGGAGAAGGAATATGATTAAACTCGGAAAATTGACAGATTATGCCGTTGCCGTGATGGTGCAGCTTTCGCGCGAGGGCAATGGTGCCGCGCGCAGTGCCCATCAGCTGGCGGAGCGTACGAGCATTCCTGAACCGACGGTCGCGAAAGTTCTCAAAAAACTCGCGCGCAAAAAACTCGTTGAATCCGTGCGCGGCGCGGCTGGCGGCTACCGCCTTGCGGCTGCGGCAGAAGAAACTTCCGTCTGCGACGTTATCGAGGCGCTGGACGGCCCCATCGCAATCGTTTCCTGCGCGGGGGCGAATGATGTTTGCCGCGCCGAGCCCAAATGCCCCGCCAAGGGCAAATGGTCACCCGTTAATCAGGCCATCCGCGCCGCGCTGCAGGCTGTGCGCCTGTCGGATATGGCGCGCACGTCCGGCTGCGGCCATGCGGGGCTGACCCAAATCACAGAAAGCAGAACGCATGCCGATTTCAAATGAAACCCGCCAGACCGTTGCGGAACTTGACCGCAAGTACGAGGCCGGATTCATCACCGACATCGAAACCGACCTTGCGCCCAAAGGTCTGAACGAAGACATCATCCGCCTTATTTCCTCCAAGAAGGGGGAGCCGGAATGGATGCTGGAACAGCGCCTGAAAGCCTATCGCCACTGGCTGACAATGCCGGAGCCGCAATGGGCAAAACTGCGCATTCCCGCTATCGACTATCAGGATGCCTATTACTACGCCGCGCCGAAAAACATCGACCGCCCCAAAAGCCTCGACGAGGTTGACCCGAAACTTCTTGAAACCTACAAGAAGCTTGGCATTCCGCTGCGTGAACAGGAAATGCTGGCGGGCGTGGCGGTGGACGCGGTTTTTGACAGCGTTTCTGTCGTGACGACCTTCCGCGAAAAGCTTCATAGCGCGGGCGTGATTTTCTGCTCGATTTCCGAAGCGGTGAAGGAATATCCGGAGCTTATCAAAAAATACATGGGCAGCGTCGTGCCCTATACCGACAACAAACACGCTTGCCTGAACGCCGCCGTTTTTACCGATGGTACGTTCGTGTATATCCCCGAAGGCGTGCGCTGCCCGATGGAGCTTTCGACCTATTTCCGCATCAACGAGGCGAAAACCGGCCAGTTCGAACGCACGCTGATTGTGGCCGAGAAGGGCTCTTACGTTTCCTATCTCGAAGGCTGCACGGCGCCCAAGCGCGACGAAAACCAGATGCACGCGGCCGTGGTCGAATTGATTGCCATGGACGATGCGGAAATTAAATACTCCACCGTCCAGAACTGGTATCCGGGTGACGAAGAAGGCCGCGGCGGCATTTACAACTTTGTGACCAAGCGCGGTATCTGCAAGGGCAAACGCTCCAAGATTTCCTGGACGCAGGTTGAAACCGGCTCTGCCATTACATGGAAATATCCGTCGTGCATTTTGCTGGGCGATGACAGCGTGGGCGAATTTTACTCTGTCGCTATCACCAATAACCACCAGCAGGCCGATACCGGCACCAAGATGATACACATCGGCAAAAACACCAAATCGCGCATCGTGTCCAAGGGGATTTCGGCGGGCAAGTCCGACAATACCTACCGCGGGCTTGTGCGTATTTCCGGCAAGGCGGAAAAGGCACGCAATTATACCCAGTGCGACAGCCTGCTGATTGGCCATACCTGCGGCGCGCATACTGTGCCCTATATCGAAAACCGCAGCCCGAGCGCGACGCTGGAGCATGAAGCCACCACGTCGAAGGTCAGCGAAGACCAGCTGTTTTACTGCCGCTCCCGCGGGATACCGGACGAAGAGGCGCTGACCCTTATCGTCAACGGTTTCTGCCGCGAAGTGCTGCAACATTTGCCGATGGAATTTGCGGTTGAAGCGCAAAAACTCGTCGCGATTTCTTTGGAAGGAAGTGTGGGATAATGCTCAAGATTGAAAACCTTCATGCCACGGTCGCGGATCGTGAAGTGCTGAAAGGCCTGACGCTGGATATCAAACCGGGCGAAGTGCATGCCATCATGGGGCCGAACGGTTCGGGCAAATCGACGCTGTCTTATGTGCTGGCTGGCCGCGACGGCTATGACATTACCGAAGGCTCCATCAATTTCATGGGGCAGGACATCGGCGAGATGGAACCGGAAGAGCGCGCGGCGCTGGGCTTGTTCCTTGCGTTCCAGTATCCGGTGGAAATTCCGGGCGTGACAACCACCACGTTTTTGAAAACGGCGCTGAACGCTGTGCGCAAGGCGCGCGGCGAAAAAGAGCTCGACCCTGCCAGCTTCCTCAAGCTGCAAAAACAAAAACTGACCGAACTGGGCATGGATGCCGATATGCTGAAGCGTGGCGTCAACGTCGGCTTTTCGGGCGGGGAGAAAAAACGCAACGAAGTTTTGCAGCTGGCGATGCTGCAACCGAAGCTGGCCATTCTGGACGAAACCGACAGCGGCCTTGACATCGATGCGCTGAAGGTTGTTGCAGACGGCGTAAACGCCCTGCGCGCGCCGGACCGTTCGTTCCTGATTATCACGCACTACCAGCGTTTGCTGGATTACATCAAGCCGGACGTGGTGCATGTGCTGGCCAAGGGTAAAATCCAGAAAACCGGCGGGCCTGAACTGGCGCTGGAGCTGGAACAAAAAGGTTATGCCGATTTCTATGACGAGGCCGCGTAAGCATGGCACAGGCTGCTGTACATAGTTTCAAAACCGAAACGCTTCAGCGCGAAGAGGCGATGCCTTGGCTTGCGCCTGCGGCGGTTCTCGGCGGCGATAATGCGCCCGCATGGATTGCCGCGCTGCGTGAAACAGGGGCGGCCAGTTTTGCCGCAACCGGCCTGCCGACGCCGGCGTGGGAAGGTTGGCAATATACCAACCTGCGCCCGCTGACGCCGGATGTCTTTACGTTTGACGCGGCGGGCGATGTGGCGGCGCAAGACCTGCCTGCACCGCTGCTCAAAGACAGCCACCGTATCGTGCTGGTCAATGGCCGTTTGCGCCCTGACCTGGGCACACCGCTGCCCGACGGCGTGAAGCTGACGCCGCTGATGGAAATTTCCGAGCCGGAAGAAGAGCTGGCCACCGTCGGCAGTCTGGCGCAATCGCCGCTGCTCGCACTTAACTGCGCCTATATGCGCGATGGTTTCGTGCTGGATATCGCCCCACACCGCGACATCACGCGGCCGATTGAAATCCTGTTTATGACGGCGGGCAATAGCCCCGCGGTTTACCCGCGCGTGCTGTACCGCTTTGGCGAAAACAGCGGCGCGACGCTGCTGGAGCGTCATGCGGGGGCGGGCGCGGCGCTCACGAATCTATATGCGGGGTTGGTGCTGAAAGCTGCCGCACGCGGCCGTTATTACCGCTTTATCGACGAAAACGGCGATGCTGTGCATGTCAGCCGCACGGTGGTGCGTAGTCATAAATCGTCTGACTTTCAAGGATTTAGCTCTGTTTCTGGCGTCGCAGCAGGGCGTCAGGAATTCGGATTGGAATTGCTGGATAGCGGGATTTCGAGTAGTATCGGCGGCGTATATATGCTCAAAGGTCGGCAGAGCCACGATTTTACAATTCTTGCAGATCATTTTGAAAAAGACGGAACGTCCGTCCAGCATTTCAAAGGAGTTATTGATGATCAAGCTCGTGCAGTATTCCAAGGGAAAATACATGTACGTCGTCCTGCACAAAAAACAGATGGCTACCAATCTCATCATGCGTTACTGCTTTCCGACCAAGCCGAAGCTAGCGCAAAACCGGAACTAGAGATTTACGCCGACGACGTCAAATGCAGCCACGGCGCAACCGCCGGTATGCTGGATACAGACGGCCTGTTTTACCTGCAAAGCCGCGGCATTCCGGTAGCCGAGGCAAAGGCTTTGCTTGTCCATTCATTCCTCTCCGAAACGCTTGAAAAAATCACCCGTGACGACGTGCGCGCGCTTTATGCTGCGCGCATTGCCGCGTGGCTGAACGCACCGGTGGAGGAGGCGGCCGCCTGATGAAACCCGCGCCCGACATCATTATCAGCGACATGTCGCAGATGAAGCCGACGCCCCGCCCCGTGGGCGCGCTGCGCGCGGACTTTCCTGCGCTGGCGCAAAAGGTGAACGGGCGTCCTGTGGCCTATCTCGATAGCGCCGCCAGCGCGCAAAAGCCGCAGGCCGTGATTGACGCGATGACGAAGGTCATGACGGAGCATTACGCCAACGTGCATCGCGGCGTTTATACTTTCGGCGCGAAAACCAGTGCTGCATACGAAGCTGCGCGTGAAAAAACCGCCCGTTTTTTGAATGCTGCATCCGAAAAACAAATCGTTTTTACCCGCAACGCGACCGAAGCCATCAACCTTGTCGCGGCGACCTGGGGCGAGACATTTTTGCAGGCGGGCGATGAGATTATCCTGACGGAGCTGGAACACCACGCCAATATTGTGCCGTGGCACATGCTGCGCACGCGCAAGGGCGTGGTTATCAAGGTTGTGCCCGTCCGCGCCGATGGCGCGCTGGATATGCAGGCATTTGAATCTCTGCTGTCGCCCAAAACGAAGCTGCTGGCCGTCACGCACATGTCAAACGCGCTCGGCACCGTCAACCCTGTGGCCGATATGATTGCGAAAGCCCATGCGGCGGGGGCGAAGGTGCTGGTGGACGGCTCTCAGGCCGTGGTGCATCTGAATGTGGATGTGCAGGCGCTGGATGCGGATTTTTACGTCTTTACGGGACATAAGCTTTATGGCCCGTCGGGTATCGGTGTTCTCTATGGCAAAGCCGATATTCTGGCCGCCATGCCGCCCTATCAGGGCGGCGGGGAGATGATTGAAGACGTTACGTTTGATAACGTGACGTACAAAGAGCCTCCCTACAGGTTCGAAGCGGGCACCCCTGCGATTGTCGAGGCCATCGGTCTTGGCGCGGCCATCGACTGGCTGAACGGCATCGACAAAGACGCCGCGCTGGCGCATGAGGCGAAGCTGCTGGCGGACGCCGAAGAAAAACTGCGTGCGATTGACGGTGTGCGTATTTTTTCAACCGCGCCGGAGCGTGCAAGCATCCTTTCGTTCGAGCTTGCAGGCGTGCACCCGCACGACATGGCCACAGTTTTTGACCAGATGGGGCTTTGCGTGCGTGCAGGGAACCACTGCGCACAGCCGTTGATGCGCAAACTGGGTGTGGCCGCCACGGTGCGCGCGTCTTTCGCACTATATAATTCGATGGAAGACGTCGAGCGTCTGGCCGAAGCCATCCTCAAAGCGAAAAGGTTGTTTGAATGATGCAGCATGTCGCGGACGAAGAAATGCTCAGAAACGCCATGGGCGATGACGAGATGGAACAAATGATGCAGCCGCCCGATATCGAGGCATCGCGGGAGCATCCGCTGTGGCCGAAAGTGCAGGCCGCCCTGCGCGAAGTGTACGACCCCGAAATTCCGGTCAATATTTATGAACTTGGCCTGATTTACAAAGTCGATATCGCGGCGGAGACGAACAAGATTTACGTCGAAATGACCCTGACGTCACCGGCCTGCCCCGTGGCGGGCGAAATGCCGGGCATGGTTGAAAACGCCATCCGCACCGTGCAGGATGTAGGCGATGTGGCCGTCGATATTATCTGGGACCCGCCATGGGACCCGTCCAAAATGGCGGAAACCGCCAAACTGCAACTGAACATGTTCTGATTGAAAACTGGCAACGCAACACCCAAATTAAATAAGACCCAAGGAGAAAAAACATGAACCAACTGATGACCCTGACCGAAAGCGCCGCAACCCATATCAAAAGTCTGATGGCAAACGCGCCCGAAGGTGAAAAATTCGAAGGTCTGCGCGTCGGCGTCACCGCCGCCGGCTGCTCCGGCCTCAGCTATAGCCTGGAATATGCCGCGCAGCCTAACCCGATGGATTTGCTGGTCGAAGACAAAGGCGTGAAGCTTTTCATCGACCCGCAGGCGCAGCTTTATATCGCGGGCATGGAAATGGACTACTTCGAAAACAAATTCGAAGCGGGTTTCATTTTCAACAACCCGAACGCGACCGGCCATTGCGGCTGCGGCAAATCGTTTAAAGTCTAATTCGGCTTTGCACGTTCAAAAAAGCGCGGGGCACAGGCTCCGCGCTTTTTTGCTGCGCTGCAAACGGATGGTAGCGGCAAGGATTGACACGCGGCGGCGGCGGGCGTAAAACGGCGGAGCTTTTGAAACAGGAGATTGTCATGAAAAAATCATTCAACGAGGCTGGTCGCTGGGCGGTTGTCACCGAAAACGCTTTCACCGCGGGCTGCCCCGAACGCGCCGCGCCGGAACTGGCGCGCCAGATTGAAGAGCGTATCCATACCGAAGGCATGGCCGCGCAGGCGCGTGTGGTGGATATCCTGCCGCAGCAGGGCATGGTGATTGTGGCCTGCGATGATGAATTCGGCACACGTCTGAACGACCTGCCGGGTGCCAGCTATGCGGAGAAGGCGAAACCCGCCGCGAAAAAATCCGGCATGCAGCCAAAATAAACGGCGCGAAGAATCTCGACGTAAAAAAGCGCGGCTTTTATGCCGCGTTTTTTTATGCGTATTGCCCCGCAACCCAGCCCGAAGACCACGCCCACTGGAAATTATATCCGCCCAGCCAGCCCGTGACATCGACGACTTCGCCGATGAAATAAAGACCGCTTTGCTTGGTGCTTTCCATGGTTTTGGATGACAGGCCGCGGGTATCGACGCCGCCGCGTGTCACCTCGGCGGTGCGGTATCCTTCGCTGCCCGTGGGCATGACCTGCCATTTCTGCATACGCTCGGCGACGAGGGCGAGTTTTTTATCCGACAAATCCGCCATCGGCGCGTCGATGCCAAGGTCGGCGGCAATCCATTCCGCCACGCGCCGCGGCACAAGGGCGGAAAGGACGTTATGCAGCATCTGGCGCGGTTGTTCTTTGCGGCGGGTTTTCAGTGTATCCAAAAGCCCGTCCGTATCGGGCAGCAGGTTGACGGTGACTGCGTCGCCTTCCTGCCAATACGATGATATTTGCAAAACCGAAGGGCCGCTGAGCCCGCGGTGGGTGAAAAGCATCCCCTCGCGGAAGGTGGTTTTGCCGTGGCTGAGGGTGCTCGGGTCCACGGCGATTCCGGAGAGGGGCTTGGTTGCCGCCAGCATTTCCGGCGAAAACCTGAGCGGCACCAGCGCGGCGCGCGTAGGGATGATGTCATGCCCGAACTGCTGCGCCACGTCATAGCCAAAGCCTGTCGCGCCGATTTTGGGAATGGACAAGCCCCCCGTAGCGATAACGACGGATGAAGCGTTTAAATCGCCGCGGCTGGTTTTGAGCTGGAAACGGCTGCCGTCATGGGACAGCGCTTCCACCTTGGTTTCCATGGACAACAAAACGCCCGCGTTGTCCATTTCCGCCAGCATCATGTCGATGATTTGCTGCGAAGAGCCGTCGCAAAACAGCTGGCCGAGCGTTTTTTCATGAAACGCAATGCCGTGCAGTTTGACCAGTTTGATGAAATCCTGCTGCGTATAGCGGCTGAGCGCGGATTTGCAAAAATGCGGGTTGTCCGAAATAAATTGCGCGGGGGAGCAATGCAGATTGGTAAAATTGCACCGCCCGCCGCCCGATATGCGGATTTTTTCGCCAGGCGCTGGCATGTGGTCGAGGACCACCACGCTGCGGTAACGTTTGCCCGCTTCGGCCGCGCACATCATACCTGCGGCGCCGGCGCCGATGACGATAACGTCGTAGTCAAAGGACATGATGGTTTATTTCTTCCGCGGCGGCTTGAGTTTGAAGCGGTCGGGGTCGAAACCGTTTGAAATGCGGTCGAGGTCTTTTTCGACGGCCTTGCGCTCGGCGTCTTCCGCGGCTTTGCGCTCGATTTCGCGCTGCGCCGCAACCTCGCGCAGGGAAAGGTTGAGAGCGATTTTGTGATACCGCTCCGCCATGAAATGGTTTTCATCTGCGGCTTTTTTGTCGGCATGTTTTGCCGCCGTGCGGCCGAGATTGTCTTTGGCCAGCACATCCGCGCCTGCCGCGACTAGTAAATCGACGTTGTCATCGTCGCCTTCGATGGCGGCATGATGCAGCGGCGTCAGGCCTTTGATGTCTTTAATGTTCAAATCCGCCTTGCCTGCAATCAATTCTTTCAGCGTGTCGGTGTCCGAATTTTTGGCGGCGTAGTGCAGGGCGGTCATTTTTTCCTGCGTCGATACGGCGTTGATATCCGCCCCCAGCTGCAAAAGAATTTTCACGGCATCGTCGGAGCGGTTGTCCGCCGCGACCATCAGCGGCGTGCGCCCATCGCTGTCGCGCGCAGACAAATCTGCTCCGGCATCGACCAAAGCGGTCAGGTTTTCATGCTCGCTGCTTTCCAGCGCACGGAACAATTCGCGTGTCATGGTTTTGTTAAAAGCGGAACGAGGCGTTTTGCGCGGCGCGGGCATGGGCGTAACTCCGTTGTCTATTTGACTTTGCGGGCAATCAGGCGAATGCCTGGCTTCAGCGAAAAGAAAAACTTTTCAACCTTGATGCCGTGTTTCTCCAGCAGCAGCGCAATACCCTTTTTAGAAAAATAGGTGATATGCGACGGCGGATGCACGGTTTTGACGTTTGAAATGTCTTTGGGATAAGACCAGTGGTTGCCCTGCGGCGTTGTCAGGTAAAGGATGCCGCCGGCGGGAAGGATGTCGGCAATCGCTTTGACGAAAGAGTCGGGGTTCGGCACATGTTCGATGACTTCGCTGGTATAGACGATGTCTGCTTTGTTGCCTTGCGCGGCGTAATCTTCGACAGAAATCGCATTGAAGTGGGGGCCGTAGGCTTCGGCTGCGTATTTGACGGCTTCGGCATCGACGTCGATACCGCGCGCGGCGAGGCCTTCGTTTAATGCGGCCTTGACGGTAAAGCCGCAGTTGCAGCCAACGTCGAGGAAGGATGCCGCCTTGATGTATTTTTTGGCACGGCGGATACGCCCCGCCGCACGGCGGATTTTCTTGGCTTCCTTCGGTTTGTAAAGGCGCGAGCCTTCGTAGGCCTGATAATAGGCAGTCAATTCATCCGCCGTCGGGAACGGGTCAACCGTCACCGTGCCGCAGGCCGCGCAGGACAGCAGCTTGTAGCCGCTTTTCTCCCCGCGGGAGCGGGCGGGGTCGAGCGCGGCGAAACAGGCGCGGCAATAGGGGGCTTCTGCAGTATGCTTCGGCGTTTGTACGGCTTGTGCGGTGGCGGTCATGATGGGGCTGTGTCTTTCAACTTTGCTTTTTTTTAAGGTGTGGGCGGTTTATGGCCGCGGTTGCCGCCATTGAGACGGAAGCGGTCCGGGTCGGGGTTCAGCTTGTCGAGCGCGTCCATATCCTGCGAGAACTGCTCGGGTGAATAGGCGGGGGCTGCAGGCGGCTGCATTTGCTGTTTTGCGGGCAGGCCGTTATTCATCAGCTGGAACAGATAGGTGGAGGTTTCGATGAAGCGGCGGCCTTCGCCGTTCCAGTCCTCGCCCGCGCGCTGCTGCGCGATGGCGGCGGGGGTATGTCCGAAGGCATCGGTGCGGCGGAAATCGGCGCCGGCCTCGGCCAGTGCGGCAACCACGTCTTTCGCCCCCATGAAGGCCGCCAGTTGCAGGGCGGTCATGGATTGGCCGTCGGTTTTTTCCAGCTGTTCGGTGTATTCGAGGATAAGGCGCGTCATATCCTCGCTCTTTTTATAGGCCGCCCAATGAAGGGCTGTATAGCCGGCTTGCCCGCCGTGAATATCCGCATCTGCGCCCGCATCGAGCAGGAAGCGCGCGGCAACCATTTTGCCGCCCAGAATGGCTGTGTGCAGCAGGGTCTGGCCGTGTTCGTTACGCATATCGATATCCGCGCCATCGGTCATGAAAAAGCGCAGGTTATTCAGGTCTTCATCCTGAACAGCCTTGAATACGTCCTTGGCGGCTTCGGGGTCCGAATACTTTATAAACATTGGTTTTCCTGTGTAATCACAGGGTAGAGGGGCGGGGGTGTTACGTCAACAGGAAAGGCCCGGTTTTGCAACCGGGCCTTTCTGGTTACTCCTTGCGGAGAAAGTCTTTTGTGCCTTATGCCGCAGCGATAGCAGAGGGCTGCAGGGTAGCCGCGCGGCGTGCGGTCGGCTCAATCGCTTCACGGCCCGTTTCAACGCGGGCAACGATAGCCGCACCGTATGCTTTTGCTTCGCTGGTTTTGTCGAAATCGAATTTGTTCAACGTCATGGCCGCACCTCGTTTAAAAGTGTTGTTCTTTTTGTTTGTTGGGGTCTCTAGCTTCTTTGGAGGAAATTAAATTGCCCTACAGCTTTAGAATGCGAAATAAAGCGAAGGTTGTCAAACATGATAAGCCATAATGCCTGTGGATGAAGTTAATTTATTCTTAAATATGAAGGTATTATAAAAACTTATTCACAGGCTTGTCGAGCATGAAAAAACGCCCCCGAGGGGGCGTTTTTGTGAATGATTCTCATTCGAATCTGGCCGAATCGCTACGAATCGAAAGGGGAGAGCCCTTATTTTTTCCAGCAAATCCGCGGCTTTTGGCCGATGGGACTGTTTAGCCGTTGGCCGGCGCCTCGTGTTTCGGGCCGCCGCGTTCCATGCTGGCGTTTGCGGAAAGTTCGGCAATGCTTGCGCCGCCGATGCGGAAATTAATCTGTGCCTTGATTTCGCGTGCTTCAGTCAGAGCAGAGAAGCCTTCGATTGCTTTCAAAACCATGTGTCCCACCCTTTATTTGCGTTTTTCTTGCTTCAAGTACAATTCTAATGACTCATCGTGACCCATTTTTCTTAATTCGTCAAGAAAATTGTATTCCATAAAGGTTGAGATGTCATTGAGCTCGCAGGCTACGGTACACATGTACCATAGTTTGTCTTCATGCTTCGCCATGCTGATTTTCATGTGCTCTTCCAGCGGGGCTTGCAGGTGCGGGTTTTTAATGCCCGCGCTTTCCTGCTGCGCTTCACGCAGAATGCCCGCCAGCATCAGCACGAAGCGGCTGGGGGATACCGGATTGTTACGGTTGAAGCCGATATAGGCAAGTTTCGGTTCGGGCAGATAGGTCGTCGGCTGCGGCGTGGACATGATGCGCAGCGCGATGTTGTTGATGCGTACGAAATCGACCAGCTGCTGTCCGTGCGCGCTGTGGTTCAGAATATCAAGCGCGGTGGAAACCATGACCTCGTCGCTGGGCAGGGGCTGGCCGGGTTTAAGAAGGTCGTTCAGCTTCTGGGCTTCTGGTGTCATGACAGTCTGTCCTTAAATGCGCGCCGATATATATGCGTTACGCTGCGGCGCCTTATGCTTCCAGCCAGCCTTGACTGTAGGGGCTGTAGGGGAAATAGATACCGTTGAGCAGCAGGCTTTGGTCTTGAAACTCAATCTTGCCGTCGTTCTGCACAATGATGGTCGAAGAAATAAGGCCGCCGCCGTAGTAAAGCGTACCGGTCACGCGGAATGTATTCGCGGCCGCGTTTTGCGATACCTGCACGGGTTTGAAGCCGGAATAGACGCTCTCGCGCTGCTCTTTGGTAAGCGCGCTCAGGAACGGCAGTTTCTTCGGATCTTTGATAAGGAAGACGTCGCCTTCGCTACCCTGTACGTTGGTGAAGAAGAAGTCGAGATAGTTCACGACGTTCATCTCGTTCAGGCGCACGGGGTCTTTTTCGTTCGCGGTGTAAATCGGGTTCGCGGTACCGTCGAGCGTGATGAATTCGTTGCCGTCACTGAGATAGGTGAGGCTGAACGTCGGCATCGTCGCGTAGTTGATGAGACGGTAGAGTTTATACTTGTTGTAAAACGGCAAAGAGCGCCACGAAACTTCGGTCGCTTCTTTGGAGAATACGACGGCGTCGCGCGAACCACTCAGGCGGTTCAATACCTGATGCGCGTCGTCCCGATTCAATCTTGTCCAGAGTGGTTGCATGGTTCCCCTTTAACCGCGTTAAAGTATATCAATCTTGCGGGCAAAGAAATAGAGTTTCTTATATGATTTTGAAGTGAGTTCAGGAACTTGACCGTCCGCCTGTTCGTACGCCCTGCCGCTTTTTACGGAACGCTAGCTGCCGCCGTCGTCCACCGCCGCCAGCGCCGCGCGTATGACATCCATGCCAGCCGCGGGTTTATACGCTTCGCTGCTGAGGATTTGACGCCAGCGCCGTGCGCCGCCCATCCCCTGAAACAGGCCGAGGATGTGCCGGCTGATGTCCTTGAGCGGAGTTCCGTTCTGTAAATTCTTTTCCACATAGGGCATCAGGGCATCCACCACGCCGTGGCGGCTGCGCACATCGGTTGTACCGAAAACATCGCGTTCGACCTGCGCGAGGAAATAGGGATTCTGATACGCCTCGCGCCCGACCATCACGCCGTCCAGATGCTGAAGCGCATCATTGATTTGCGCCGTCGTCTTGATACCGCCGTTCAGGATGATTTCCAGCTGCGGAAAATCCTGTTTCAGGCGGTAGGCCGTTTCCCACTTCAGGGGCGGGATGGTGCGGTTTTCCGCCGGGCTCAGGCCGTTCAGCCATGCCTTGCGCGCGTGGATAATAAAGGTGCGGCAGCCTTTTTCTGCAATCGGGCCGACGAAATCCAGCAGGAATTGATAGCTGTCCTGCTCGTCAATCCCAATGCGGGTTTTGACGGTGACCGGAATATCCACGGCCTGTTTCATCGCATCAATACAATCGGCGACAAGCGCGGGGCTGGCCATCAGGCAGGCGCCGAATTGTCCACGCTGCACGCGGTCGCTGGGGCATCCGCAGTTCAGGTTGATTTCGTCATAGCCGTATTCCGCGGCGATTTTCGCGCAGGTGGCCAAATCTTTGGGCTCCGACCCGCCGAGTTGCAAAGCGATGGGGTGTTCTTCGGGGCTATAGTCAAGCACATGCAGTTTTTTGCCGTAGATAAGCGCGCCTGTCGTAATCATCACAGTATAAAGAAGCGCGTTCGGCGAAATCAGGCGCAGGAAATAACGGTCATGCCTGTCCGTCCAGCCCATCATGGGGGCGACGGATACCGTCCGGTCAACGCCATCGGGGCGGACGGGCGTGATACGGTTCACGGGCGCAATCGGGGCGCTATGGGCGGTTTGCGGGTTCATGCGGCGGTTTTTACATGATTATGGTTAAAAAGTCCAGAAAATGACAGCGGGGCAGCGCCGTATGTGGCGCGCAGCGGCGCTAACATCTTCAAATCAGGGGGAAATTGCAAGGGTTTCGTGTTGCGGCGCGACATCGGGCAGGCGGCGATGGGGGCGCAAGCCCTGAAAGCCGCGGGTTTTTTCGGATTTTGGCGAAAAAAGGTTTGAACAGGGGGGCTTTATGCTTATTCTCTCAGAACCCTCCGATATCACGCGAAGTACAATGACAAGAACAAGAAAAACATCATTTTTT
>ERZ761609.1114-NODE-1114-length-25720-cov-59.169297_pt1 | contig 25720 bp, 21 predicted proteins | sample MGYA00511163_ERZ761609 | MGnify/ENA primary metagenome ERZ761609 (study PRJEB28899, sample SAMN02445070) | bioreactor sludge metagenome | biome: EBPR sludge | place: Australia: Brisbane, Thorneside Wastewater Treatment Plant | collected 2011-12-16 ... | reverse complement strand
ACTATGCTGTTGAGGGAGTCGGAGGAGGGTCTGCCCCCATTAATGGCGGAGAGCCGGGAGTGAGGCGGGATTGGTGCCGGCGGTAGGACTCGAACCTACGACCTACGGATTATGAGACCGTCGCTCTAACCACCTGAGCTACGCCGGCACGGCGCTCGGTACCTTCTCAGCGTACGAACTCCTTGCGCGTCTGTCAAATCGCACCCTTTTGTGCTCGTTCAGACCAAAATCCTCTTGACAGAATCGGCCGTCAGGTCCATATTAAGGGCAGAGACTGGCTCTTGAATTTCGGTTCCGGATATCCAGTCCAGGCCAATTCGATGTACGCCCCTGAGTGGGCGGGAGAGGAGGCTGTTTCATCGAAATAGAGCACTTCACTGGGCGGCTACCGAATGCCTGAACCGCCTGGAAGCGCACCTCCTGAATGCCCCACGCACCGCCGACTCGGTGCCAGGCCAGCGGTTGATTTTCCGCAATCACACGAGGTTCAACGGTTCCAGCACTGACCTTTCACCCGGTTCGCGGGGGAAGGAGCGATTCAGGATCCGGCGGCCGCCCTGTTTTCGTGTACAGATCCGGTTTGACACCGTTCGAAGGCCTTCAGTAGAGTCAGTATAGAGTCGGGAAAATGTGTGCCAGCATCCCGGCCGCACCTCCGTGAGTCTCATCTCATTTCAAGGGGTATCAAAGAGTTACCCCATCTACCAACGTCCCAGCGACCGCCTCAAAGAACTCCTCTTCCTGAACCGCCGCCGGTTTCATGAGGACTTCTGGGCGCTGCGCGATATCTCCTTTGAAATCAATCGTGGAGAGACTTTCTGCATCGTAGGGGAGAACGGGTCCGGCAAGAGCACCCTGCTGCAGATCGTTGCCGGCATCCTGGCCCCCACCACCGGCACGGCTCAAGTCAGCGGACGTGTCTCGGCGCTGCTGGAACTCGGCTCCGGCTTCAATCCTGAATTCAGCGGCAAGGATAACGTGTACCTCAACGCCGCGATTCTCGGATTCAACCGGACCGCGGTGGACCGGATCTATCGCCAGATCGAAGAGTTTGCCGAAATCGGCGACTTCATCCATCAGCCAGTGAAGACCTACAGTAGCGGGATGGTGGTCCGCCTTGCCTTCGCCGTCGCGATCCACGTTGAGCCCGAGATCCTGATTGTGGACGAAGCGCTCGCCGTAGGCGATATATACTTCCGGCAGCGCTGTCTGCGCAAAGTGCATGAAATGCGCAACCGCGGGGTGACAATCCTGTTTGTTTCGCACTCCGCGGGGGACGTGAAAGCGCTGGGCGACCGGACGATGTGGCTGGACCACGGGCGGATCCGCGCGTTGGGGGAAACCGACAAGGTCGTCGCCCAGTATCTCGCCGCGATGGTCGAGAAAGACTCGGCCTACCTTGAGTTGAAGGCGCCGGCGCCGGACGGCGGTGGTCCTCAGGTGGAGGCGCCGGAGGTGGTGACGACGATTCCGAATATCGACCACCGCTATGGGGACGAACGCGCCGAGATCCTCGGGATTGCGGTGATGGACCGTTACGGGCAGCGCCTGCCGCTGCTGCGGCCTGGCGAAGTTTGCGTGGTCCGGATCAGTGTCCGTGCCCGGGAGCCGATTGGCATGCCGAATGTGGGCTTCATGCTGAGAAACCATCTCGGCGTCGATTTTGCGGGCACAAACACGCGCCGGGAAGGCTTTGAACTGCCTCCCATGCGCGCGGGGGACGTCTATACGGTCGATTTCCACCTGATGATCCCGGAGTTGTACCCAAGCGAGTTCTCTTTCTCGCCGGCGATCGCCGACGGCACGCTGGTCAGCTATCACATGTGCGACTGGATCGATAACGCAGTCACGCTGCAGATGGGCCACAGTGACAATCCGATCTATGGATACATCCATCTACCCTGCAAGGTGGAATTGAACGGTCGTTTGGCCGCGACGGCGACCCAGGAGCAGGCGGAGGCGCGTCTTGCCTGATCAGGCCCCACCGGAGTTTACCGGAGAACGACTCATTCCGGGACATGCTGACCCGGATCTGTTTAACGAACATTTTGCCCGCTATGCCTTCGCCGCCCGCCTCGCGCGGCACAAAAGGATCCTGGATGTGGGCTGTGGCCTCGGCTACGGATCACAGGAGCTGGCTCGCGCGGCGAACCGCGTGGTGGCAATCGACCTGGCGCCGGATGCCGTCCGCGCAGCCTCGTTTGGCTATCCGGCCCCGAACTTGCACTATGCTGCGGCATCCGCGACGGCACTTCCATTCGCCGATGCCGCGTTTGACCTGATCACGGCCTTTGAGGTGATCGAGCACCTCGAAGAGTGGCCGGCGCTGTTGGGGGAGGCCCGCCGGTTGCTCGCTCCTGGCGGGCAGTTTATCGTTTCGACACCGAATCGCGACTACTACGCTGAAGCGAGGGGTGAAAGCGGGCCCAATCCGTTCCACGTCCACGAATTCGACTATGCCGAATTCCGGGATGCGCTGTCGGCGGTCTTTCCCTCGGTGACGCTGTTTCTGCAGAACCATGCCGCGGCGATCGCGTTTCAGCCCGCGATGCCTCCGGCGGCCTCCGCGGCGGAGACGTTACTGGCCCGCAAGCCGCCCGCACCGGAAACGAGTCACTTCTTCGTCGCAGTGTGCGCGCTGAGCCAGCAGACGGGGGCGCCAACTTACGTCTTCCTGCCCGAGGCCGGTAATGTCCTACGCGAACGTGAGCATCACATCGAGAAACTGGAAGCAGAACTTGCATTAAAGAACCAGTGGTTGGACGAAAAAGCCTCGGAATATGCCCGCTATGTCGGTATCCACGAGAAGGAACTCAAGGATGCCCAGCAGTGGGCGCGTGACCTTGAGACCGAACTCGGGCACGCCCGCGACCGAGTTGTTGACCTGCAGGACGAAGTGGAGGATGTGCAGCAGCAGGCACTGGACACGGCCCGCCGTTACGACGAAAAAATCACAGATCTCGAAACGGAGCTGACCTCCCGAACCAGCGCCTACGAGACAAGAATCTCCGAAATGGAGACAGAGATTGCGGCCGCGCGCGAAGAACTGGCTAAATGCGTGGCGCTGCTTGACGCTGCCGAAGCGCGGGCCGATGAGCGTACTCGCTGGGCACTTTCCCTGCAGGAGAAAGTGAACCAGTTGGAGGCGCGCCTCGCCGCGGTGCAGGCATCGCGATGGATCCGCCTCGGGCGCAAGATTGGGCTTGGGCCGGATCTGACCAGCTAACTGTATGGGCCGCCTGCTCCGCATTCTGCGCCAGTCGCCGCTGGCGGTACTTTCTCCTGCCCTCGTGGTGCTGGCGGCGGGATGCCTGTACCTGACCGACTTGTGCTGGAAACTGTTCGGCGGACGCCGGTCAGTCCGCAATGCCGCGCCCCGCCGCCACGCCGCTTCGGTCGTCATCCCCAACTGGAACGGCCGCGACCTGCTGGAAAAGTACATTCCGCCCCTGATCGAAGCGATGCAGGGCCACTCGGACAACGAGATCATCGTGGTGGACAACGGCTCGCAAGACGGGAGCGCGGAATTCGTCCGGGAGCGGTTTCCGGAGGTCCGATTGCTGGCGTTGCCCCGCAACCTGGGCTTCGGCGGTGGTTCGAATGCCGGTTTTCAGGCTGCGAAAAACGACATTGTTGTCCTTCTGAATAGCGATATGCGTGTCGCCCGGGACTTTTTGCAGCCGCTTCTGGATGGTTTTGACGCCCCGGACATCTTTGCCGTGTCGTGCCAGATCTTCTTCCCGGACCCGGAAAAACAGCGGGAAGAGACCGGGTTGACCCAGGCCTGGTGGGCTCAAGGGACACTGCGAGTCCGGCACGTGATCGACGACCAGGTTCGCACACTGTACCCGTGTTTCTATGGCGGCGGCGGCTCGTGCGCGTTCGACCGGAGAAAGTTCCTCGAACTGGGGGGCTTCGACCATGTTCTGCGGCCGTTCTATCTCGAAGACACGGATCTCGGCTACGCCGCGTGGAAGCGGGGATGGCGGATTCTCTATCAGCCGGCAAGCCACGTCTGGCACGAACACCGCGGCACCATCGGGAGAAAATTCTCGCGGGGCTACATCGACGGCATCATCCGCAAGAACTTCATCTTGTTCACCTGGAAGAACATTCATGAGCCGGGGCGGCTCTTTGGCCATTTCGGCTATCTCTGGGCGGGGGCGCTGCTCAGCATGGTGGCCGGCGATTCGATGGAGCGGCCGTCGCTACCGGGCCTGGCCCGGGCGTTCGTGCAACTGCCGGGCGCGATGGCGGCCCGCTGGCGCGCCCGTTCCCTCGCGGCCATTGACGACACCGAGGCGTTCCGGCGCCCTCTGGCGGGTTACTACCGTGACCGGTTTCTACCGGTGGCCGCCGCCCGTGACCGGCTTCGGGTCCTGTTCCTTTCGCCATACCCGATCTGTCCGCCCGTGCATGGCGGGGCTGTTTTCATGTCACAGACGGTGGAACAATTGGGCAGGCTGGCCGATCTGCACCTGGTGGTCCTCATTGATGCTCCGGCCGAGGCGGACGCGCACGCGCCTCTCGCGCCGGCGGTCCGGTCAATGCAGTTTCTGACCCGTCTGGAAGGTCAGGGAGCCCATCCCGGGTCACTTCTGCCTCACGCGGTCCGGGAGTTCTCCAGCATGGAGCTGGAATGGATGCTGCACCGGACACTCTATAACGAGCAGATCGACGTTTTTCAGATCGAGTACACGAATATGGGCCAGTACGGTTCCGGGTTCCGCCGGATCGCGGTCTGCCTGTTCGAGCATGACGTGTACTTTCAGTCGGTCGGCCGGGTTCTGGCTTCCTTTGGGCCTTTGAAGCGGATTTCGGGCAGTATTGAGTACCTTCGCGCGTTGCGTTACGAACTCCGGATGCTCCCGGAGATGGATCACATTCAGGCCTGCACGGCGGAGAACCGGGACTACCTGCTGGGCTTTCTGCCGGAACTGGCTCCACGGATTGACGCGGGTCTTCGGGCGGGGATCGAGACTGCCCGCTACCGATTCACTCCGGACGGCCGCGAGCCGAAAACGATGCTGTTTCTCGGCAGTTTCCGGCACGCGCCCAACGCCGCGGCGTTGAACTGGTTTCTGCGCCAGGTGATGCCCTTGATCGCGGCGCGGGACCCGGAGGCGCGGTTGATTGTGATCGGTTCGGACCCGCCGCCCGCGCACACTCTGCCCACGTTCGACGGCCGGGTCGAAATCCACGGTTTTGTGCCGGACATTCACGAGGCGCTCCGCCGCTACGCGGTGTTCATTTGCCCGATTCTGGGTGGATCCGGCGTGCGTGTGAAGCTGTTGGAGGCGTTTGCGAGCGGGATTCCGGCGGTTTCGACACGCATTGGCGCGGAAGGACTGGGCGAAGCCGACGGCCACAACTGCCGGCTCGCCGATGACCCGGAAGCTTTCGCGCAGGCGATTCTGGATCTGTTCAACAAGCCCGGCGAGGCGGCGGCGATGGCAGCGCGGGCGCGCCGTCTGGTGGAATCGGAGCGCGACATCGTGAAGATGACCGCGGCGCTCGAGCGCAGTTACCGGGATGTGCTGAAGGCGAAGACCGCCGGCTGAGTCCGACGCGAATCAGGCGGCCGCGAGCGCACGGCGCAGCGCTTCAAGCGCGGCCGGGACTTTTTGAATGATCTCCAGTTCGCTGGCGAGCGTCTCCGCGGGCGATTCATCGAGGCGCTCGAGTTGCATCGGCAGGCGTCCATCGCCGGTGGCCACCGCGAGATAGACCCCGGTTTCCGTGAACGAGAGGAAGACGGGGAGGCCGAAGTGCTGGCGGAGTTCAAAACAGAGCCGCCGGAGGGGTTTCGGGATGGGCGGCGGGGTGGTCTGGCCCTGATCCAGGATCAGCAGGAAGGCTTCATCGAAGGCCGGGTCGCCGGATTTCGAGCGAACGACGTTTACAGCGCGCGCGGTCTCGAATCCGAAGGGGTTCTTCTCATACACGGGGTCGGCGAGGCGCACGGTCACCGGGAAGGGATTGCGGAAGTCGAGATGGACGAAGATGCCGGAGAAGAAATGGCCGAGCCGTTCATTTGACCAGCTTTCGGCGTTGGACCTGGCGCGAGGTTGCAGCACGGCGCCGGGCTTGCGGTGGGCGATCCGGAAGACCGAAGCCCGAAAGGGCACGCCGCCGGCTAGGCCTGAGAATCCGCAGGTGTGGGCGATCCGGTTGTGGTTGTGGTGGAAAAGCAGGCTCCGTCTGATCGCGTCGTGATCGAACAAGGTGTCGCTGGTGACCTCGAAGCCCGGCAGGGCATCGTGCAGCGAAGGGATCAGCACGGCGTCGTTGAAAGCGCGCCGGAGGTCGTGCATCTCAGCGTCGCCGGTCTGGAAGATCCGGGTGAATGCCTGGTAGCCGGCAAAGAAAATGAGAACCCAGGTGAAGACGACTGAACCAATCAGGGCGAACGTCCGGCGGCTGACGAAATTGCCCATCAGCCAGAGGGCGCCAATCGTCCCCCCACCCAGGAGGGCGATGCCGCCGATGACGGTGGCTGCCAACAAGAGCAGGCTTTGCCGGGCGGCCGACTCCTCGCGCTGGCGCAGAACTTCGATCTCCGAGAGGCGGCTGCGAACGGCGGGGAGAAACGGCGAAGGGGCATCCATATATCGGGACAGGATACCCCAATTCGGCTAGTTTGAGGGGTTTTTGACGTCCGAGGTCAGGCGTTTCACCACGGATTGCGCGGCTTTGTCGAGATCCTTGGCCATGCCGCTTTTGGGAGGGAGCCAGGTGGACCAGAGAACCCGGCGCGCGCGCGGGTCAACCAGAAAGACATTGCCCCGGCCTCGCGAGAAGCCGGAGCCACGCTGGAAGTTGGCGTAATCGCGCTGATCGGCGGCATCGCTGCCTTCCTCGTCTTTCTTCTCGGCTTCGGCGGGTGGCGGGTACAGTTCCTTGAGTTTCTGCTCGAAGCTTTCGCCGAGTTGACCGGTGATGACGGCGTCGGCGAGGGCGGGATCGACGACAACTTCGTAGGCGCCGGTGCGCGTGAGGTGATTCGCGAGGTATTGATCGAAGCCGGAGGTCAGGGGGAGGATGTAGATGGTCCTGACGGTGGAAAGCATCACGGGCGCTGCCTGAACCGGGGCCGGTGCGGGGGCGGGGGCGGGTTCCTGCGCACAAACCGGCAAGACGAGGAGGGCCAGCAGAAGGAATGGCATCACCTCCCCATCATACCCGCCGTACAATAAGGATTCGCGCGTGTACAAGTCAATTTCCATCACGGTTGTCATCCCCTGCCTGAACGAGGAGAAGGGGATCGAGGGCGTACTCAAGGCGATGCCGGGGTTCGTGGACGAGGTGGTGGTGGTGGACAATGGCTCGACGGACCGGACGGCGGACGTGGCGGCGGCTTACGGGGCGAAGGTGATCCGCGAGGATGTGCGCGGTTACGGGCGGGCCTACAAACGCGGGTTCAGCGTGGCGACGGGCGACGTGATTGTGACGCTGGATGGCGACCAGAGCTATCCGCCGGACGCGATTTCGTACCTGTTGGAGGCGTTTCTGCATCTGGAAGCGGATTTTCTCAATGCGTCGCGGTTTCCGGTGCGCGACCGGCGCGCGATGAGCCTGAAGCACAAGTTCGGCAATCTGGTGTTGTCGATCACGATGTCGCTGCTGTTTTTCCGCTGGGTTCGTGATTCGCAAAGCGGGATGTGGGTGTTCCGGCGGTCGATTCTGGAGCGAATGAAGCTGGAGTCGGACGGGATGGCGTTCAGCGAAGAGATCAAGATCGAAGCGCTGCTCGATCCGAAGACCCGGTTCGAGGAGCTTTCCATTCTGTATTCGTCGCGGCTGGGGGAGATCAAGCTGAATCCGTGGCGCGATGGGATCCACAATTTACTGTTCCTGATGAAAAAGCGCTTTGCACGCGGCGGCGGTTAATGGTATTCTTCTTTCAGCCAGCCTGTGCGCGGCCCGTTCCCGAGCCGCGATTCCCTTTGTTCTCCAATTGTGATAGGACCGCGTGAAGAGATGCCCCGCGTGGCGGTTGTCATCCCGAACCGGAACCGAGCCGGACTGTTGCGGCGGACGCTGGAAAGCGTTGCCGGGCAGACGGCGGCGGCAAGCCGGGTGGTGGTGGTGGACAACGGCTCAACCGACGATTCGGTGGAAGTGAGCCGGAGCGCCGGGGCTGAGGTGCTGGAATGGCCGGACAACCGGGGCTTTGCTGCCGCGGTGAATGCCGGTGCGCGGACATGTGACGAAGAGTGGCTGCTGATTCTCAACAACGACGCCGAACTCGACCGGGGCTGCCTGGCGGCGCTGCTCGCCTGCGCGGAGCGGCAGGAGGCGGCGTGCGTGGCGCCGCGGATACTGTCATTTGCGAATCCGGCCGTGCTGGATGGCGGTTGGGACCTGCTTTCACGCGGCGGGACCGCGTTGCGTTGCGGTCATGGCCTGGCCGACGGGCCGGGTTTTCGCGAGGAACGGCTGATTGGGTTCGCGCCGCTGACGGCGACGTTGATCCGTCGCGAGTTGTGCGAATTGGACGAGGGGTTTGGCAGTTATCTGGAGGACGTGGAGTTGTCACTCCGTCTGCAACTGGCGGGTCAGCGGATCGCGTACGCGCCCGAGGCAGTGGTCCGGCACCATGGTTCGGCGACCGACGGCGCATGGAGTGCGCGAATGGTTTACCTCATTTCGCGAAACCAGGTGTTGTTAGTGGCGCGTCACTACCCCAGTGGCTGGTGGAAGAAGGAAGGCTGGTCCGTCGTCGTGGCGCAGGGGCTATGGGGCCTCGCGGCGTTGCGGCATGGGCGTTTCGGCGCGTGGTTTGCGGGCAAGAGACGGGGAATGCGCGAATATCGCGCGTTTCGGGGCCCAAAAAGCAGCGATTCGGCGCGATTTCGCGCAGTCCTGCGCGCCAGCGACCGGGAATTGCGCGAGTCTGTCCGCCTGCATCCATCCTGGTTCTGGAGGGCGTATTGCGCGTTAACGCGTCCGGGGTAAAGCGATGAAAACAGGCGCTGTCATCGTGACCTGGAACTCGGCGGGCGTGTTGCGGCGGTGCGTTGAGGCCGCCCGCAGCGCGGTTGAGCGGGTGGTGGTGGTGGACAACGCCTCGGGGGACGCCTCGGTGGAGGTGGCGCGTGGGGTGGCGGGTGTCGAGGTGATTGAAAACCGGGCCAACCGGGGATTCGCGGCGGCGGTGAACCAGGGATTCGCGGCGCTGGAGGATTGCGAGGCGGTGCTGGTGCTGAACCCGGACGCAGAAGTGGTTGGCGGGGTGGAGGCGCTGGTGGAAGAGTTGGCCGGGCGGCCGGGTGTGGGGGTGGCGGCGGGCGCACTGGTGGACGAAGCCGGTGTACCACAGAGTGGTTTTTCCGTGCGGCGGTTTCCGTCCGCGGCGGTGCTGGCGTTTGAATTGCTCGGATTGAACCGGTTGTGGCCGGGCAATCCGGTGAACCGGAGGTACCGGTGTCTGGATTTTGACTATACGGAAGCGGCTGATGTCGAGCAGCCTGCCGGCGCGTTTCTTCTGGTCCGCCGTGAGGCCTGGATGCGTGTGGGCGGGTTCGATGAAGGCTTCCACCCCTTGTGGTTTGAGGACGTGGACTTCCTGAAGAGGATGCGTGATGCCGGGTACGGCACGCGCTACCTGCCTGGGGCGCGAGCGCGCCACGTGGGTGCCGACTCGATCGGTCAGTTGGAGTGGGGCGCCCGGCAGTTATACTGGTGTGGTAGCCTTCTGAGATACACTGTCCGCCATTTCCGTCTGCCGGAAGTAGTTGTTGTGGCTGGAGCAGTGGTACTCGGGTCGATGCCGAGGGCTGTGACGGGGATGATCCGGCGCCGGTCGATCCAACCTTTGGGGGTTTATGGTCAAGTGGTGCGGCTCACCTTGGGGTGCCTGCGAACCGGGCGAAGTCAGTCCGGCGGGGCGCCTGTCGAGGCTCGGTGTGCCGATGACGTTCGTTCACGGATGTAAGCGATTCTCTGGAGATTTTGCCTCTTTTTCATGGCTTCGAACGAATTAGTGACCGTCACCCTGGTGACTTACAATAGCGGGCGCTACATCAAGCGCTGCCTTGAATCCGTCCTTGCGCAAAAGGGACCGAGGATCGAGATTATCGTCATCGATAACAACTCGACCGACGGTACCCGGGATATCCTTGAACACTACGAAGACCGCTGCCGGATTGTGTACAATTCCGGCAATATTGGTTTCGCGGCGGCGCAAAACCAGGCGATCGAACTTTCTCGCGGTTCGTGGATTCTGACGCTGAACCCCGATGTCCTGCTGATGCCGTACTTCATCCAGGCTCTGCTCGAGGCGGGCCGGTTGGACAACCGGATCGGCACGGTTTGTGGAAAGCTGCTGGTGATGAGCCCGGACTTCGACATTGAAGCCCGGCCGCGCGTGGATTCCACGGGCATCTATTTCACCCCCCATCTGCGGCACCTGGACCGGGGCAGCCGCGAGGTGGACAATGGCCATTACCTGAAGCGAGAGTATGTTTTCGGGGCAACGGCTGCCGCCGCTCTATACCGGCGGACGATGATCGATGATATTTCGATCAACGGCGAGTTTTTCGATCCCGATTTCTTCGTATACCGGGAAGATGCCGATGTGGCATGGCGGGCGCAACTGCTGGGTTGGCGGTGTCTGTACACCCCGTACGCGCGCGGGTATCATGTCCGCGCGGTGTTGCCGGGCAACCGGCGGGTTCTGCCCCGCGAGATCAACATGCACTCGGTGAAGAACCGGTTCCTGATGCGGGTGAAGAACATGACCGGGGATCTTTACCGGCGGCACTGGTTCGCGATCACTGCCCGGGATTTCGTGGTGGCTTCCTGCTGCGTGCTTTACGAGCACTATTCCCTGCGCGGGTTCTGGCATGTCATCAAGAGCTGGGGCCGGACCTGGGAGAAGCGGCGGCAGATCATGGCGCGCAAGCGGGTAAGCGATGAGTATATCGCCGGCTGGTTCCGCTACGAACCGGTCAGCCGCCCCGCGCCCAAGAAGGCCGCCACGGTGCTTCAATCCCGCGCGCAGACCGCGGAAAGTTGATATTTTCAAACGGATGTTCGACCTGTCCCGGCGCGCCTGGCTGACTTCCGCCGCCGGCTTCGCTCTTGTTCCGCGACTGCAGGCTCAGTCCACCCGCGCGCAACTCCTGGGCGGCTTCCGGAACCCTCCCCGGAGCGCCAAACCCCACACCCGCTGGTGGTGGCCGGGCAGCGCGGTGACGCCGACCTTATTGACGCGCGATCTCGAAGAGATGAAGCGGGCGGGGCTGGGCGGCTTCGAGGTGACGGTGGTCTGGCGCTTCTACGAAAAGGGCAACATCGACTACCTTTCGCCTGCCTGGTTTGAAGCCGTCCGCCATGTTCTGCGCGAGGCGCAACGGCTGGATCTGGGGGTGGCGCTGACCTTCGCGCCCGGCTGGGATTTCGGCGGACCCTGGGTGGCGCCCTCCGATCGCAGCAAGGTGCTGGCGGTATGCTGGGAGGATTTCACCGGCCCCTTTTCTTACGAAGGTCCGCTGCCGCGGTTCAAGGACGCGGGCACGCCCACAACCGGTCTCTACGCCTATCTAACCGACGTGGAAGGCAAACCCGCGGATCAGGACGCAGTGGTGGCAGTGATTGGCGGGCGGTTGACCGTGGGCGATGCGCTCGATCCGGATTCCCTGGTGGATCTGACCCACGATTTCCGCGGCGAGGCAGGCCGCTGGCTGATGGAGCACGGTCACTTCCGCCTGATGGCGTTCCGCCTGCGGTATACCGGCCAGCAGAACGCGTCGCAGGATCTCGACAATCCCCGCAGTTTCGTGGTGGACCATCTCAGCCGGGAAGCCATGGAGCGCTATCTCGCGCCCATCAGTGAGCAGTTCGGCCGGGAGTTCAAGCCGTGGCTTGGGTCCACCATCGAGTCGATCTTTTCCGACAGTTTTGAAGTGGTGCCGCTGCGGGACACGCTGTTGTGGAGTAACTCGACTTTGGCGGAGTTCGAGCGGCGAAAAGGCTATGACCTGAAGCCATACCTGCCCGCGCTGTGGTTCGACATTGGTCCGCTGACGCCGCGCGTGCGTTACGACGTGAACGAGGTGCTGCATCAACTCGCGCTGGAGTTTTGTTACGACCCGTTTCTTGAGGCCTGCGAGCGGCTGGGTGTGAAGGGCCGGATGCAGCCGCACTATCGCTTTAATGCGGAGATTGTCGCGGGGGCCGGACGCGCACACCAGGCGGATACCGAAGTCACGACGGCGCGGTACGAAACGGTGGCGGATCCCCGGAAGGCGACGGCCTCGGGCGCACGGTTCGCGGGCCGTTCCGTGGTGTCGGCCGAGGCCTATACGTTTCTGCACCGCGAGCGCTACCGGGCCACGCTGGAGGAGATGAAGATTGCGTCCGACGCATTCCTGCGCGACGGCGTGACGCAGATCTGGAATCATGGCTGGCTATTCACGCCCGAGCCGGAAGTGGCGCCGACCCGCGATTTCTTCGCCTGTGAACGGATTCAGCCGTGGATGCCGTGGTGGCCCCACTACCGGCATCTGGCGGAATACATCGCCCGGGCGTCGTGGCTTTTGCGCCAGGGCCGGTTCGTTGCGGACGTGCTGTTGTACTCCCCGCAAGCGCAGGTGTGGAGCGAACGGGCGATTTTCAATATAGAGCAGCGGGTGATGAAGTATGGCGATGTGCCGCGCTTGCTGCTGACGCACGGCTACGACTATGACGTAGTGAATGACGATCTCCTGCAGAACGGGGCCGAATTCCGGGACGGCAGGGTTTGGATCAACGGGCACGCGTACCGGGTTGTGGTTCTCGCGGCGGTTCACACGCTGCCCCTGGCGACTTGTCTGGCTCTTGAGAGATTCCTGGATGCCGGAGGGCAGGTGGTGGCGTTGGATGTGCAACCCATCCGGGCGGCCGGCACGCAAGGTATTCACGAGGAGGCGGTGATTGATCGCGTGGCGCGCCGTTTTCACCGGATAGACTACGGCTGGAAGCCGAACAGCTTTTCGCCACAAGAGCAACCATATCAGCCGTTGCCTCCGCTCGACCGGGGGCGGACCGCGCTGCTCAAATGGTTGGGCGAAGTGGTGGAGCCGCAGTTCCGGGCCCCGGAGGGTGTTACCTTTCAACACCGGCAGGTGGATGGAATGGACCTGTTCTTCGTCACCAACCTGGGTGCGGACGCCTTCGTGGGGCGCGCCGGCTTCCGGGTGCGCTCGGGGCGGCGGGCTGAACTGTGGGACGCGATGACGGGGGGGACAAGTGGTGGCGGGCAGGCGCCGGAACTGGAATTAGCGCTCGAGCCCGGCGAGTCGGTGTTTGTCCTGTTCTCCGGCCAGCGGCAACGCCGGACTCCGGGTGCGCGGAAGATCCGGATGGAGCGCGAACTGAGTGGACCGTGGCGGTTGGAGGTGGCGGGTGTTCGTTTTCCGCGGGCGGAGTTTGAAGCCGCGGCGTTGACTCCCTGGAATGAAGATCCCGCGTTACGTCACTTCTCTGGGGAGGGGGTTTACCGGCAGAGCATCGACGTCCCGAGGCGCGATGCGTTGCTCGACCTGGGTGAAGTGGGCTGCACGGCGGAGGCGTTTGTGAACGGGCAACCGCTGGGAGTGCGCTGGATGCGCCCGTTTCGTTTTGAAGTGCCCCGCCGCCTGCTCCGGCGGGGGCGGAATGAGCTCGAAATCCGAGTGCGAAATACGCTGCTGGCGCACGTTCAGAGCCTCGAGAGTCCGCCGGGGCTCAACGAAGATCTGCGCCTTTACTACGGCGCCGCCCGGCCGGAGACGGAGCGGCAGTTGACTGGGTGGAAGCGGGATCTCACGTTCTCGCCGCTGCCGCTGAGTGGCCTTGCCGGGCCGGTGCTGTGGAAGGTGCTGGCTTGAGACTCCGAATCGCGCTGCTCGGCACTCGAGGAATCCCCGCGCGGTATGGCGGGTTCGAGACGTTTGCCGAAGAACTCTCGACGCGCCTCGTCGAACGCGGCCACGAAGTGACGGTGTACTGCCGGGACGCGTTCGTGGAACCTGAGTACCGCGGCGTGAACCTCGTGCATCTGCCGCCGGTCCGCCACAAGTACCTCGAGACGCTGGCCCACACGTTCACGTCCACGCTCCATTTGCTGCGCCACCCGGTGGACGTGGCCTTGTACTGCAATGGCGCGAACGCGATTTTCACCTGGATGCCCCGCCTGCGCGGGATGCCGGTGGCGCTCAACGTGGACGGGCTTGAACGCAAGCGGAAGAAGTGGAACCGGGCGGCGCGCGCCTGGTATTACCTCTCGGAGTGGCTGTCCACGTTCTGCCCGACGGAGATCATCACGGATGCGCAGCGCATTCAGGACTACTACCACGAACAGTGGAAGGCGGCGTCCACATTCATCCCGTATGGGGCCCCGATGGGCCAGATAGCGCCGGGGGCGATCCTGGAGCAATTGGGGCTGGCTCGCCGCCGGTATTTCCTCTACGTGACAAGATTCGAACCTGAGAACAATCCGCTGCTGGTCCGGCGGGCGTTTGAGCGGGTCGCAACGGATTTGCGGCTGGCCCTGGTGGGGGACGCGCCTTACGCGGCGGAGTACATCCGCCAGGTTCGGGACACACTCGACCCACGAGTGGTGCTGCCCGGCGCGATTTATGGCGACGGGTATAACGAGCTTCAGGCCAATTCGTTCGCCTATATCCACGCCACCGAGGTGGGTGGCACGCATCCGGCATTGATCGAAGCGATGGGCCGTGGAGCGCTCGTGCTGTACCTGCGCACTGCCGAGAATGAAGAGGTGGCCGGGGGAGCAGGTCTTGCATTCACGGACGAAGAAGATCTGGCCCACCTGCTGCGCGGAGTATTGGCGATGACGGAAGATCAGCGCGAACGACTGCGCGCCGCGGCGATCGAACGTGTGCGGACCCGCTACAGTTGGAATGCCGTGACGAATGCTTACGAGGCGCTGCTCCGCCGGCTTCACGAATCGCGAGGATAGAGATTCATGGTTCCCATTACCTATCGCTGTTGGATGGAAGTATCGCGCGCCCAACTGGCGGCCAATTACAATGCCGTGTGCGCGGCGGTCGGACCGGGTGTTGAAGTGATGCCGGTGGTGAAGGCTGACGCGTACCGCCACGGGTCTGTTGAAGTGGGCCGCGTGCTACAGCACGAAGGCGCTCGCTGGCTCGCGGTCAGCAATGTCGAGGAGGGTGTTGTACTCCGCCAGGGAGGGGTCACGACCAACATTCTGGTTATGGGCGACTTCCTTCCCTTCGAGCGGCCTGCCCTGATCGACTACGACCTGACGCCCTGCATCCATTCCCTGCCCCAACTCGCGGATTACCACCGGATGGGCGCCGCGCTGGGCCGCCCACTGCGCTACCACCTGGCCGTGGACACCGGAATGAGCCGCCTGGGGGTTCGGGAGGCACCAGCAGCGCTGGTTGAGGGCGTCCTCGCCGCCACCGGTGCGCGCCTCGAAGGGCTGATGACCCACTTCGCCTCTTCGGGCAACTACGCGTCATCGCAGACGGCGGATCAGGTACGCGCCTTTCTCGCCGTGCGTGAAGCGTTCACCGCGGCGGGCATTGACCCGAAGTTCGTCCATCTGTCGAGCAGCATCCCCGTCGCGTACGGGCGGCGGGAGGCGTGGGGCAACATGGTCCGGCCCGGCCACGCCATCTACGGATATGTCAGCCCGGTGCGAGGCGGCGCGCCGCCGCCGGTGGTGGACGTGAAGCCGGCGATGAACTGGAAGGCGCGGATCCTGGAGGTGAAGGATCTGCCGGCCGGCGCGCTGGTTGGCTATGGAGCGATGCACCGGTGCGAGCGGCCCACGCGGATGGCGGTGGTGGCCGTCGGTTACGCGGACGGTCTGCATCACCGGTTATCCAACAAGGGAAAAGTCATCGCCAACGGCACGTTGGTGCCGATTTTGGGGGCGATTTCGATGGATTTGACGTCCATTGACATCACCGATTGCCCGCCGCTGGGCCCGGGGGATCCGGTGACACTGGTCGGCGCCGAGGGCGCTGTGTCGTTGGACGTGCAGCAGATAGCCCGCACGGCGGGCACGATCAGCTACAGCATTCTCTGCGGGATCGGGCAGCGGGTGAAGAGAGTCTACTACTGATTGGGGGTGGAGCCTCTTCTCACGGCGGTGATATAACCGGGTCTGATTGTCGCGAACTCGTGATAAACTACAGCCACTTTCCCAAGAAAGGACCCGGCTATGATCATCCGGCCCGTGATTGCACTTCTGATTTTCGCCATGTCCCCGGCTGCGGCGCAGTTTCACCCTGGGAGCCGCCCGCAGGCGATCGTGGAGCCCTTTTTCGACATCATCTTCCCGCATGTTGTTTCCGGCGGTTCCTGGACGACGCGGATTACGCTGATGAACATGGAGTCCGCGCCCGCCCGCGGTTCCGTACTCTTCAGCGACACGCAAGGTGACGAACTCTTCCTCGAATTCACGGGCATTGACGGGCCCGTTTCGCTGTTGGACTACACTATCCCGGCGAACGGCGCCATCTCGATCGAGACCGTCCCTTCGGCCAACATCCAACAAGGCTATGCCCTGCTGGCTGGCTTCGCGCCGTTCGGCAACGAGCGCGCAGTAAGCGGCATTGTCGTCTTCCGGCAGACGGTCGAAGGGCGGCCTCCGTTCGAGGCCTCCGTGCCCCTAAGCCCGATCACCGAGCGGCGTTTCCGCATTCCCTTCGACAACACCGGCGGCTACCAGACCGGGATCGCGCTCACCGTACCCGGGATCGACAGCAGCGGCGGTATGACCTCGACCCCGACGCGGATCGAGGCCCAATACTGGGACGACTCGGGCGTCCCCATCGGCTCGGCCTCCTTCTACGTTCCCGCATTTGGGCAGGAGGCCTTTGCACTGAGCGCCAAATTTCCCGCGCTCGCCGGACGCCGAGGCGTGATTGAGTTCCGGTCCACGGGAGAACTGATGGCTGCGATGGGCCTGCGCTTCCATCCCGGTGGCGCCTTCACCTCGCTGCCAACCGCATCGCTGGTTGAATGGCACAGCGAATCGCCGGGCGTCGTCGCCTCCAGGCCTTGATGCCGTCCGGCTCGGGCGTCAGCTCAGCCGGAATCGCCTGAAGCCGCCTGTGTTGAAAAACGACCCGAGGCCGACACGGCCTGCGGCCAGGCTCAAATCCGAGCCGCGCAGCGAGGGGTTCAACTCGCCGTCGACCCATGTTTCCACCAGTCCCGCCGCAGCGTCGTAGACCACGCGCACCTTGTGCCAGCCCGCGGTTGGCAGCGCGCACGGCCCTTGCTCCGGGCTGATCCGGACGCGGTCGCCGCCATAGACGTGGAAGATGCCGTTGTGGACCGGTTGTTCGCTGCCGGTATCGTCGCTCAGGTGAACGTAGTTGAAGTGGGAGGGACCACGCCAGGCGTATACGATGATCAGCGACCCGCGCGGCGTCTGTTTGCGGATTTCGCATTCGATCGTGAACTTCTCGAGCGGTGGGCCCTCGAGCAGGGCGTACTGGAATGGCTTGCGTGGCGAATCGGCTTTCGGGCGCGCAGTGATCAACTCGAGCGTTTCTTCGCCGTCCTCGCGCGTGACGCGCCAGTCGGCCCCCAGGGGGACGGACCACCGGTGCCCGAAGGCCTCCAAACGGTCGGCCGCCGGCAAACGCCCCGCGGCCAGCAAGGGAAGGGTCAACAGAGTACGCCTGAGCATGGCACACCCATTCTATCCCCGCCCGTTGACGCGACGAACCGTGCCCGGATACGATGCCCGTCAATCATGCTCCGACGCTCCTTTCTCTCCACTGCCGCCGCACTCGCATTGCCGTTGCGCGGCCAGGGTTCCACCACCCAAATCGACGTGATGGTGAACGAGCCGATTGCCACCATTGCGCCCGAAATCTACGGCCATTTCGTCGAGCATCTCGGCGCCGTGGTTTATGACGGCATCTGGGTGGGCGAATCGTCGAAGATCGCCAATGTACGCGGGGTCCGCAAGGCGCTGCTGGACGCCCTCCGCGCCATCAAGCCGGCGGTTATCCGCTGGCCGGGCGGCTGTTTTGCCGATCAGTACGACTGGCGCGACGGCACAGGTCCTCACGCGCAGCGTCCCACCCGCACGAACTTCTGGGTCGATTCCCGGGAATGGCCGAAGAACGCGCGCCGCGATGGGCCGGAGACCTTCGACCCCAACCATTTCGGCACGGTCGAGTTCGTTCGCTTCTGCCGCGCGGCTGGGGCGGAGCCCTACCTGGCAGCCAATCTGCGCAGCCTTCCGGCGCAGGACTTCTGGCGCTGGGTCGAATACTGCAATGCGCCGGCCGGGTCCACCACGCTCGCCCGCTTGCGAGAAGCCGACGGTGAACGCGCGCCGCTCAAGGTTCGTTATTGGGGTGTTGGCAACGAAAGTTGGGGCTGTGGGGGCAACTTCTCGGCGGATGAGTACGCGGTTGAGTTCCGGCGGTTCACGGCCTGGCTGCCGTCTTACGGGGTCGACCTGGCCCTGATCGGTTCAGGTCCAAATGGCGACAGCCGCGAGTGGACCCGCAAGTTCTTCGAGAAGGCCGGACGCTCCGGACTTGGCAAACTCTGGGGTTGGGGCGCCCATCACTACTCCTGGAACGCCAGCGGCGGGCGGACCCGCGACTGGTTCGACGGCAAAGGGGATGCTGTCCAGTTTGACGAGGAACAATACTACGAGATTCTCAGTCAGGCCAACAGCATGGACAGCATCATCCGCTCCCAGTGGGGGGTGATGGGGGAAGCCGACCCGCAACATCGCGTCAAACTCGCCATCGACGAGTGGGGCTCCTGGTACAAGCCCGGAACTGAACCCTTCCCCGAAGCCCTGATCGGCCAGCAGAACACGATGCGCGATGCCGTGCTCGCCGCACTCAGTTTCGACATCTTCCACCGCCATGCCGAAAAGGTTGCCATGACAAACATCGCGCAACTGGTGAACTGTCTCCAGTCGCTGTTCTTCGCGCATGAGGACAAGTTTGCGCTCACGCCGACATACCACGTTTTCGAAATGTATTCGCCGCACCAGGGCGGTCAGGCGCTGCGCACCGAAGCCGTCGAGCCTTCGATTTCTTATAAGCGCAACGGCCAGCCAGCCCTGCTGCCGCGCCTGAGCAGTTCTGCGTCGCTGAAGGGCCGGACGCTGACCCTCACACTGTCGAACCTGCACATGAAACAGGCCGCCGAGGTCACCATCCGCCTGCACGGAGCGCAACCCTCCACGGTGGAGGCAGTCACCCTTGCCGCGGAAGATCCACGCGCCCACAACACGTTCGCGCAGCCGAACGCGGTTCAACCGGCGAAGTCCGCGGCCTCGGTCAAGGGGGAACTGCTCGCCGTCATCTGCCCGCCGGCTTCGGTCTCGCGGCTCACGGTTGCCCTTCGTTGATCCGCTGGTAGAAAGACTTCAGCCGGTCCACGTAGACATCAGCGGCCGTGAAGACCAGATCGTTGTGACCCGCGCCCGGGACGCTCACAAACTCCTTCGGCTCCACGGCCATTTCGAAAAGGCGGCGGCCATGCCGTTGCGCGATCACTTCGTCCCGGTCGCCGTGGAAAATCAGGAGGGGTGAGCCGATCTCCGGAATCCGTGCCCCAGCATTGAATCCCCGCGCGACCAAAGGCCCGACGAGCGGCAGTATGCCGCCCGCCACGGCCTGAACCGAGGGGAACGGCGCCTCAAGAACGACGCCGGCGCAATCGACTTCCGCGGCCAGAAGGACCGCAACGGTCGAGCCGAGTGACTCACCGTGAATGACAATTCGAGAGGGCGCCCAGCCCTGTGTCCGCAGCCAGTCGTAGCCGGCGCGGGCGTCCCGCAAGAGTCCCTGCTCAGAGGGCGAACCCTCGCTCCGGCCGTAACCTCGATAGTCCACCACGAGAACAGTGCTTCCGGCCTGGCGCAACCTCTCGATGTGAGTGGCGCGATGGGTGACGTTGCCGGCGTTGCCATGGAGAAAAAGCGTGGCCACCGCGGCTTCACCGGACGGCGTCCACCAGGCGTGAAGCCGGGCCCCGTCGCTTGCGGTCAGAGTGACATCCTCGACGCGGAGGCGATCGCGCAGATCCCAGTAGCCATCGGGAAACCGCATCGGATGATAAAGGGACATTCGGGCCAGGACGTGGGCGGCTAACAGGAACATCAGCACGAGCACGCCGGCTTGAAGGGCGATTCGCATCGTACTCAATGTATCAATGGCCTAACTGAAGGGGGGTGATTGGAGGGGGATTGGTGGACGGCATGGGATTCGAACCCACGACCCCCGCATTGCGAACGCGGTGCTCTCCCAGCTGAGCTAGCCGCCCACTCGGGTCTCCACTTCAACTATAACACGGACCCAGCCCGCTACAATAAGAACTGAACTTCCATGGAGCAGTCAAAACTGGACCCCACGCTCGAGAAAATGCGGCGCGACTGGGACGAACGCGCCCGCGAGAATGCCCGCTTCTACGTCAACACCGAGCGCACCGACTGGACCGACGACGATTTCTTCGCCTCCGGCCGCCGCACCGTCGCCGAGGAGATCCTCACCGACATGACCAATATCTGCCAGGGGAAAGAACCGGCGCAGATGCGCGTCCTCGAAATCGGGTGTGGCGCCGGGCGCGTCACCCGCGCACTCTCGGACCTCTTCGGCGAGGTCCACGGCGTCGATGTCAGTGGCGAAATGGTCGCCCTCGCCCGCGAGGCCGTCAAGGATCTGCCCCACGCGCACGTCTATCAGAACAATGGGATGGATCTCTCCGTCATCCCCGTCGATGGGTTCGACTTCGCCTTCTCGACGATCGTTTTCCAGCACATCCCCTCGCGTGAAGTGATCGAGAACTACGTCCGAGAAGTCCACCGCCTGCTGCGTCCCGGCGCGCTTTTCAAGTTCCAGGTCCAGGGCGACGCTTCCATCCAGAACGACCCCGACGACACCTGGCTTGGCGCCGCCTTCAGTGACGAAGAAGCCGTCGCCATGGCCGAACGCTGCGGCTTTGAACCCCGCCACCGCCACGGTGCCGGACAGCAGTACTTCTGGCTCTGGTTCTTCAAGAAATAGCCCCGGTTCTGACCCCCGCCCGGCGCCGCGCTACACTGGAAGGGTCCGATGTGACCACCGTCCCCACTGTCCCGGCCTGAACTCCCCCGTCGCGTCGCGCCGGCTCCGTCAGGCCCCTCGCCCTCCCGATCCCTTGTCTGCCGAGGAGCCCTCTTTGTCTGCCATTGACCTAACCGGAAGCCTGGAAGCCCGTCTGCTGAATCTGCGCGACGAGGTCCGCCGCCGGCGCTCGTTCGCCATCATCTCCCACCCCGACGCCGGCAAGACCACCCTCACCGAAAAACTCCTCCTCTTTTCGGGCGCCGTCCATGCCGCAGGCTCCGTACGGCCCAAGAAGAACCGCGGCCACGCCACCTCCGACTGGATGGAAATGGAGCAGGCCCGCGGCATCAGCATCACCTCCACCGTCCTCCAGTTCGAACACGACGGCTGCCTGTTCAACCTCCTCGATACCCCCGGCCACCAGGACTTCAGCGAGGATACCTACCGGACCCTGACCGCCGCCGACAGCGCCGTCATGGTCCTCGACGCCGCCAAGGGCATCGAGGCGCAGACCAAAAAGCTCTTCGCCGTCTGCCGCATGCGCCAGACCCCCATCCTCACTTTCATCAACAAACTCGATATGCCGGGCCTCGAACCCCTCGAACTGCTCGACGAAATCGAACGCGTACTCGGCGTCGCTGCTTGTCCCGTCAACTGGCCCGTCGGCTATGGCGGGCAGTTCCGCGGCGTCGTGGACCGCGCGACCCGCACGCTGGTCGAATACCATGGCGGCGCCGGCGGCGCCCTCCGGCCCGACGCGGAACTCGTGGCGGTCGATTCGCCCGCATTTGACGCGGAAGTGGGCCCCGCCCTCGCCTCCAAAGTCCGTGACGAGTTGGACCTCCTCGAAGGCGCAACTCCCCGCTTCGACCCCGAGGCATTCCGCGCCGGCACCCAGACCCCCGTGTACTTCGGCAGCGCCCTGAAAAACTTCGGCATCGACCGCCTGCTCGAAGCCCTCGTCCATCTCGCCCCCTCCCCGCTGCCCCGCCGTTGCCTGACGAACGGTCCCGTCATCCCCGACAAGCCCGGCTTCTCTGCCTTCGTCTTCAAGATCCAGGGCAACATGGACCCCAACCACCGCGACACCATGGCCGTCCTCCGGATCTGCTCCGGCCGCTTCGAGCGCGACATGCTTGTCCACCACGCCCGCCTCGGCAAGAAGTTCAGGATGACCCGGCTCCACCGCCTCTTCGCCCGCGACCGCGAAACCGTTGACGAAGCCTTCGCCGGCGATGTCGTCGGCGTCGTCAACCCCGGCATGTTCCTCATCGGCGACACCCTCAGCGCCGAACCCGGCATCGAATACGACAAAATCCCGAGCTTCGAACCGGAACACTTCGCCGTCCTCCGCTGCGAGGACATGGCCCGCAACAAGCAGTTCCGCAAGGGCGTCACCCAACTCGCCGAAGAGGGTATCGTGCAGGTCTATCACGCCATCCACTCCGGACGCCGTGAGCCGATCCTCGGCGCCGTCGGCCGCCTCCAGTTCGATGTCGTCGAATCCCGGATGTGGCAGGAGTATGGCGCCCGCGTCAAGGCGATCCCTGTTGATTACTTCTGCGCCCGCTGGCTCCTCGCCGACGCCGCCAGGCTTGCCAAAGTCAAATGGCCTTCCACCGGCGTCACCCTCGCCGAAGACCAGCACGGCGCCCCCGTCTGCCTCTTCAACTCCAAATGGGATCTCTCCATGCTCTCCCGCGAGAACCCCGACATCCAGCTCAGCGTCACCGGCGCCCACGCCCAAAGCCGGGAGTAGCGGGACGCCCTTGCGCCTCGAACAGATCTGTTCGAGAACGAAGCGCTGAAGGACGCGGCCTGACCGCCCCGCCAACCACGTCAGAACCGGTCAGGGACCCGCCCCACAACAGTTCGCATAGACAGCGTTTGGACCTGCAGATCGTTCTCGATCCACGCCCTGTAAATTCGTGACACTTCGGCAATCTGAAGCCCACGAGGCAATCCACCAACAGGCAGTTGGGAGCCGACGCTCTCGATGGTGTCGGCCCAGAGCGGCGCCGCACCGGCGAAGCCGGCCTCGCCTCGGCGGGCAGTCTCGTCCGAGGGATGACTGGCCACCTCCCTCAGTCCGGCGTCCCGAAACAGGGCGGGGAGATGACTGGCCATCCGGTTGTCCCAGCCGTTCCCCTCGCGCCACGCCAGGAAGGCTTGATAGAAGGCCAGAAACTCCGCGGGTGGGACGGGTTCCCACCGGTTCTCCTCGTGGTCGAAATCAAGGACCACCAATAACCCTCCCGGTTTAGCGGCTCGCCTCATCCGGGCGATCGCATCGGCCGGGTTTCCAACCCATTGCAGGGTTCGCGCCGCGGTCACGATATCAAACTGCTCACGGGCCTCGAGTTGAAGAGCATCGCCGGATTCGAACCGCAGGTTCCCTCGGCTTCCGTGCTCTTCGCGGGCCAGCGCCAGGAGATGCTCATCACGGTCGATCCCCACGACGCTTCCGGCCGCCCCCACCGCGCGAGCGATGCCGGCCGTAATCGACCCCGTCCCGCAACCCACGTCCAGGACCGACAGACCCGGCCGCAGGAGGGCGGCCAGGTGACGATGGTGCTCCGCAAGAGTCCTCCGGCCCAGGATGCGGGGATCGGACCGGTGCTGCTGGGAACTCATCGCGAGAGGAAGTTCTCCACACTGTCCAGACGCGCCAGACGCGCAGACGCGTCAGATACGGGGTGGGTGTTTGTTCGCTGGAATAAGGACGCCATCTCAACGACTTACCGTGGCGGCAGCGTGCCGACACGAATCACCTGGCGGGGCTGAATCCGATTGAGGGCGGCGAGGCAGTCAGGGACGGCCGGAAGCAAGTCCTGAATCCGGTTCGACCTTGCTCGGACGATCATAACGGCGATTCGGCCCGAACTGAGATCCTGCTGGTGAGGGAGGTTCTTGTCGAGGGTCAGCAAGACGTCGAACGGGGCTTCGGCGAGCGCCAGGAGTTCCCCATTTTTCTTCCTTGACCAGCCGCATTCGACGACCGTGCGGCACTCGTGGCCAAGCAAATGGCCGGCGAGTTTGCGGGGCAGGTTCTCATCGAGGAGGATTCTCATCGAGGGTTGGTCAGAAGCGCCTTCGCTTCCTCCAGTGCTGCGATGGCTGCCTCGCGGGTGACCGAAGGAAAGTTGTCCAGGAACTCATCGAGCGTATCACCGGCTTCGAGGTAGTCGATGAGCGAATCGACCGGCACGCGCGTGCCTCGAAAGCAGGGTGTACCACCCAGGATCTCCGGATCGCTCACGATGACAGACTCGTGTGCCATGGGACAACTCCTCGCCCCCAGTTTAGCAGGGGAGTGCGTTTTGCCAATGGTTCGAAATCGACATAGTGGTACCCCGGGTTGACCGTTCCGCGCCGTTCCGCCGAAGCCGATTTGCGACGGGCGACTCCGGCGGGAACACTCACCGTCAGCCTGCCCATCAGGATTTTGCTGAACTTGACAGACACAACTTCGTGGCCGGGGCTTCCAGTTGATGGGAATGGCGGTGCGCTTGTGTATTTGGAGGGCATCTACCCTAACCCTTGCGGCAGGCCGCAAACCCTTTGTGAATCAATGACCTTCGCCGCACTTTCGCCGCGGGCGGCGAGTTGATGAAAGCCCACGACCACAAGGATGCGGGCGGCGTCATTTCAGAGTTGCGGAGGGCCGCCCCCCCCTACCTCTTCACCAAAAACGGCCACTCCCAGATCCAGCGCATATCGTAGACACTCATCGCCATGTACGCGCCCGCCGCCAGCACCGCCACCAATGCCACCACGATGAACAACACCTTCGACCAGGGGAACCTCTTGCCCTCCCGGCTCAGCACCAGCAGGTAGCTCGCAAACACACCCACGAAGAACAGCAGAATCATCGGCGCCGCGAACAACGTCAGGTTCATCACGTCCGGCGTCGGTGTGATAATCGCAGCCGCCACCACAATCAGCAGAATCGCGTATCGCGAATTCCGGATCAGGAATCCTGGCGAGGCGATGCGCAGCAAGGTCAGGAAGAAGATCAGAACCGGCAACTGGAACACCAGCGCGACGCCCAGAATCACGTTCACGAACAGGTCAAAGTACTCCGTCAGCGAGATCATCGGCCGGACGCCCTTGTCCCCGCCAATCCCCAGCAGGAACACCAACCCGAACCGGAACGCCACGAAATAAGCGAAGCTCCCCCCCAGCACGAACAGCCCCGCAGTCGAAAAGATGAACGGCAGCGCCATCCGCCGCTCGCGTTTGTACAATCCCGGAGCAATGAATGACCACGCCTGGTAGACCACCCACGGCGACGCCACAAACAATGCCGCCAGAATCGGCAGTTTGACCCAAATAATGGCGAATGCCTCGGTCGGTGTGATCTGCGCCAGATCCTCCGGGTAGCCCAATTCCGTCAGAGCCCGCGCCGCCGGCTGCCGGACCTGATTCCACAAAAAGTCAGCAAAGAAAATGCAGGCCGCGAACGCCACCCCCACGCCCATCAACGCCCTGATCAGCCTCAGGCGGAGTTCCTCAAGGTGATCGAGGAACGACATCCGCAGCATCCCGTCGTCGTCCTCATCCTCCTCGCTGTCGCCGCCCCCGGGGTCGTCCCGGGTTGCCGCGGGCGGCGCGGGCGGGGAGATCGGAAGAGCGTCGTGTAGGGAAAGAGTGTAGATCTCGGT
>ERZ761609.1113-NODE-1113-length-25729-cov-7.331892_pt1 | contig 25729 bp, 30 predicted proteins | sample MGYA00511163_ERZ761609 | MGnify/ENA primary metagenome ERZ761609 (study PRJEB28899, sample SAMN02445070) | bioreactor sludge metagenome | biome: EBPR sludge | place: Australia: Brisbane, Thorneside Wastewater Treatment Plant | collected 2011-12-16 ... | reverse complement strand
CCATCGTCGGCCGTGTTTCGATGGACCTCATCACCGTTGACGTGACCGACGTTCCCTCCGATCTCGCCACGCGCGGCGCCTGGGTTGAAGTCCTCGGTGGCCGCACCACCGTCGACGATCTGACCGACCGCGCCGGCACCATCGGTTACGAACTGCTCACCCGCCTCGGCCGCCGCGTGCACCGCGTCTACGTCGGCCAGCCCGCGACCTGACCGCGACGCCCCTCACCACCCCCTCGTCACGCCGACCAGGAACACGGCCGGGTGGCCTCGCCTTTTCTTTCGCCTTCCAATAAAGATTTCAATCAGCCGGGCCGGCATCGTGCCGGTGCCAGTCCAATCTGAACGGATCGCCCATGCGGATTAACAAGACGACCGGTCACGCCATCAGGATCATGCTGGCGTGCGCACGCGAGGAAGGCCGTCTCGTCAAGGCCGCGGAATTGTCCGACGAACTCGGCATCGGCCTTCAGAATGTGTTGAAGATCGTGCATCTGCTGAGCCACGCAAATCTCGTCGCCGCCACCCGTGGCCGCAACGGCGGTGTCCGCCTTGCAGCGCCGGCGACCGACATCTCCATCGGCGCCGTCGTCCGGGCGATCGAAACCATGGATGTCGACGATACCGGCTCGGCCAACGTCGCGACGAACCTTCCCGAACTCGCGCCGAACGTCGCAACCTTGCTGGACGATGCACTGCTCGCGTTCATCTCGGTCCTGGAAAGGCATTCGCTCGCCGACATTGCGGCCATGCAGCCGCGAAAGGCACAACAGCGATCGGCCAAGCGAAAATCCTCACCCGCCGCGGCCAAGCGCCGCACGGAACGCCCGCCTGCCAACGCCCTGCCCGGCAAGCGCAGGACCACCCCGGTTCGCAGTTCCGAATTAGAATAATTCCAATCACACGTCTCAGCGCTAATTCCGCTTGACGTTGTCATCCCGCACGTCAAAAAGTGTATCGCGTTAGTAAAGATAAACTGATGCAGGGCCTTGAACCCTGAAAATCGGAGCTACCATGAAAGATGTACTGAAAGCCGCCCGTTCGGGCGCACTTGCCATTGCGGTCGTCGCCGGGGTTCTACCCCTCCACACCGCCGCCGCCCAGGACGCGGTCAACATCTACTCCTACCGCCAGCCGCAACTGCTCGATCCGCTGCTCAAGGCGTTCACCGACAAGACCGGCATCAAGACCAATGTCGTCTTCGCCGCAGCCGGCCTCAACGAGCGTATGGCCGCCGAGGGTGCGAACAGCCCCGCCGATCTCCTCTTCACCGTCGACGCCGGGCGCCTGTCGGAAGCCAAGGACGCAGGCCTCACCCAGCCGGTCAAATCCGCCGTGCTCGACAAGATCCCTGCGTCGTTCCGCGATCATGACAATCACTGGTTCGGCCTCACCATGCGCGCCCGCATCGTCTTCGCGTCGAAAGAGCGCGTGAAGCAGGATGCCATCACCTACGCCGAGCTCGCCGATCCCAAGTGGAAAGGCAAGATCTGCACCCGCTCCGGCCAGCACGTCTACAATACGTCCATGATCGCCACGATGATCGCCCATGACGGCCCCGAGAAAACGGAAGCCTGGCTTCGCGGCCTGAAGGCCAACCTTGCCCAGAAGCCCGCCGGCGGCGACCGCGAGCAGGTTCGCGACGTCTTCAACGGCAAGTGCGATCTCGCCATCGGCAACACCTACTACATGGCGCAGATGCTGAAGAACCCCGAGCAGAAGGCGTGGGCCGACAGCGTCAAGCTGATCTTCCCCGACAGCGCCGGTCGCGGCAGCCACGTCAACATCTCCGGCGTCGCCCTCGCGAAGCACTCGAAGAACTCGGCCAACGCAATCAGGTTGATGGAGTTCCTCGCTTCTGAGGATGGCCAGAAACTCTACGCCAACGTCAACAACGAGTACCCGATCTCGCCGTCCGTCCCGGCGTCGGAGATGGTCAAGGGCTGGGGTAATCTGAAGCCGGATCAGCTCCCGCTCGCCAACATCGCCAAGTTCCGCAAGCAAGCCTCAGAGCTTGTGGACAAGGTCGGCTTCGACGCCGGTCCCTGATCCAGCGCAGTGCACGGGTCGCGGGAGTGGGTGCAACTGACCATCCACTCCCGCGCTCCTCCAGTTACGTCGCACCGGACTCCGACCCCATGGCCCGACCTATCCAGATGCGGCGCCGCACCGGCCGAACAGCAGCCGTCGACGCCTGCCCGTTCCGCAAGCCCGGCTGCTACGGCAATGCCGAACGCCTGGTCGGCCTCGGCTTCCGCCACTGGATGCTCGGCGCCACGACCGGCAACATCGCGCACTGGGAGCGGGCCTGGAGCCTCTACTCGGGCGTCTGCGGCGTTGCCGGTGGCCGCATCGCCGTCGATGCGCTCTCCCAGTGGGTCAAGAGCGTCGGCCGGTCCGCGCGCCGCCCCATCTCCGTCGCCTGTAACAGCCCCGGTACGTTCTGCCGCGACGAGTGCCTCGCGATCTCGATGATCGCCGCCTGCCAGCATCAGACCTGCCCTGCCATGCGCGCCTGTGCCTTCGCGCTCATCGAGGACTCCGGCATCGACACTGTCGTCGGCCACGCGCAGACCTTCGCAGACACCTTGTCCGCTCTCGAACAGACCCTAAATCCCGATGCCATCGTCGCGACATCGGACTTCGCCACCGCCAACCGCCTGCCCGTCTGAACTCCGATAGGCTGCTTCGACGCGTCCGCCCTGACTGTCGCCACGCCGAAACGCCAGATCCCGCGCGGAGCGGTCCAATCTCCGGCCCATCTGGTATCGCGGAATGCCGCGCCCGACTGTCCCGGGATCGCCTGTCCGGCGCGCCTACGCGGACGCCACGACCTTGTTGCGCAGGACCCCGATCTTCTCGATTTCGAGTTCGACCACGTCGCCGTCGTCGAGTTGCCGGCCGAGTTCGAGCCCGCATCCTGTCCCGACGGTTCCCGACCCGATGATCTCACCCGCGTGGATCGTCTCGTCGCGCGAGATGAACGAGATCACGTCCGGCCACTTGTGATGCATCGCCTTTGTCGTCCCCCCGCCCCAGCGCTCGCCGTTGACGCGCGCCTCCATTTTCAGGTCGTCGACATTGCCGATCTCGTCCGGTGTGACGATCCACGGCCCGAACACGTTCGACCCGTCGAAATTCTTCCCCTTCGACGGCCCGAGCCGCCCCTGCATCTCGAGCGCCTGCACGTCACGCGCTGAAAAATCGTTGAAGATCGTATAGCCGAAAACGTGCCCCATCGCCGCGTCACGCGGAATGTCGCGGCCGTTCTTGCCGATCACGCACGCAAGCTCCAGTTCGAAGTCCATCACCTTCGACGCTCTGGGCCAAATCACCGTATGGTCGGGCCCCGCCACCGAATACCGGCTCGTCAGATAGTAGATCGGCCGCTCGTACCAGATTTTCGGCACCGGGGGCGGCGGCTGCCCGAGCCGCTCGGCGACACGCTTGCCGGCATTGAGGACATGCTCCTCGAAAAACATCCCGTCCCGGATCTGCCGCGGCTCGGGGATCGGTGCGAGCAGCCGCGTCTCCGCGAGTTTCCGCGTCGCAGCCGGCGTCCACCCCTCCGCCAGCGCCCGCGCCAAAGTCATTCCGGCTTCCCCCGCGTCGATCAGCGCCAGCATCGACAGGAACGCCGCGTTCGGCGTGCCGTCCCGGACAGCCGACGCCTTGAAGAGATCGAGGATTTCGCCACGCTTCGTGTCGACGACGCCGAGCGCCGGTCCGGATGTCCCGGCAAATGTCGCGAGTTTCATTGTCGCCTCCCGGCCGATCAGTTGTCGAAAATCGCGACCGCGCGTGTCCATCCACCGGACGCTGCCTTCACCTTCACAGGGAAGCACGCGACCATGAACCCGTTCGGCGGCAGCTGATCGAGATTGGCGAGCTTCTCGATCTGGCAATACCCGATCTCGCGGCCCGACTTGTGACCCTCCCAGATGATCTTCGGATCCTTCGTCGCGGCGTACTTTTTCGCCGTGTGCACGAACGGCGCATCCCACGACCACGCGTCCGTTCCGACGACGCGCACGCCCCGCGACGTGAGCCAAACGGTTGCGTCCCGTCCGAACCCGCAACCCGTCGGCACATAGTCGGGCTGTCCGTACCTCGCCCCCGCCGCCGTGTTGCACAGAACGATGTCGAACGGCTTCAGTTCGTGCCCGATCCGCTTGAGCTCAGCTTCGATCTCGGCCCCCGACACGACGTAGCCATCGCCGAGATGCCGGAAATCCAGCTTAACGCCGGGCCTGAAGAACCAGTCGAGCGGGCATTCGTCGATCGTGATCGCGCGCTTCCCGCCGTCCATCGTCGTCGCATAGTGATAGGGCGCATCCACGTGCGTGCCGTTGTGCGTCGAGATCTGGCACCGTTCTGCGGCCCATCCCTCCCTGTCCGGCAGCTGGTCGACCGTCATCCCCGGAAAGAAGCGGCAGACGTTCTCCGCGCTGTCCTTGTGTGTCTCGTACGTGATCTTCGGCTCGAGGCCCGGCGGATCCGACGCGATGCCCGCTTCCAGCGCCACTGAGATGTCAACGATGCGACGCGCCATCACGCCTGCTCCTGGTTTTCGTGGTGTTCCTCCGCCAATAATGTCGATAAATCGGCTTTTGTCGATAAAATCTTGCGCGCAGCCGCCTGCGCCGCTTATGCTCCGGCGTCGCCACCGGAACCCGTCATGCCAGAAGTCGCCCAGCGCCGCCCCGCACCGTCGCAGCCTCCGGGCGAAACCGACGCCGTGCGCGCCTTCCACCTGATCCGGTCCGACATTATCTCCGGCGCCCTCGCCCCCGATACCAAGCTCAAGATGCGCGAGCTGAAGACCCGCTACGGCTTCGGCGCGTCGCCCCTGCGCGAGGCCCTCTCGCAGCTTGCCGCCCAAGGCTTCGTCGCCCAGATGAGCCAGCGCGGCTTCCGCGTCCCGCCGCTCGAAGCCGCCCATCTTGACGACATCACCCGCTCGCGCCAGCTGATCGAAGGGGAAGCGTTCCGCCTCGCCATCGAAGCCGGCGACGCCGAATGGGAGGCGCGCATCGTGTCGGCATTCCACGTCCTCGAACGCGAGACGCGCCGCCTCATGCGCCAGCGCCTGCCACTCGACGACGCCTACGAGGAAGCACACAGTCGCTTCCATCGCGCCCTCGTCGATGCCTGCCCGCTACCGTCACTCAAGGCGTTTTCCGAACTCCTCTACATCCAGGGCACCCGCTACCGCATGCTCATGTCGCAATCGCTGTCGGCGAACGCGAAACTGCTGGCCGTCCATGAAAACCTGAAAACGCTTGCCCTCGCCCGTCGCGCCGATGACGCCGTAGCCGCGCTCACGGCTCACATCGAGGTCCCGGCCGACATGCTTCTCAAGAAGCTCGACGCGCGCCGTGCGTCCGCGCCGCGTCTGAAACTCGCCCATCCCGTCACGACAAGAACGAACCAACGGAGGAAAACCGCATGAAACGCTCGATCGCTGCCGCACTCGCGTCAGCCGTGCTGGCTGTCGCAACCGCAGGCATGGCCGCTGCCCAGACGAAGATCACCGTCGCCTACACCGCGACCTCCGACTTCGCCTCCGGCTTCTATGCCGCCGATGCCGGCCTCTTCAAGAAGCGCGGCCTCGACGTCGAGTTCAAGCTCGTGCCCTTGAACCCGCAGATCCCGGCCGCTCTCCAGTCCGGCTCGATGCAGATCGGCGGCACCACGACACCGGTTCTGCTGCAGGCGGTCGACGGCGGTCTCGATCACGTCGCCATCGCCGGTTCCGGCATCACCAAGAAGGCAGACTCGCTTTTCGCCGCCATGGCGCGCACCGGCGTCGACATCAAGTCGGCGAAAGATTTCGAAGGCAAGAAAGTCGGAGCCCCCGGCATCGGCGCCTTCCTTCACGTCCTCTTCCGCAAATGGCTCGTCGAAAGCGGCGCCGATCATAAAAAGGTCCAGTTCGTCGAAGTTGCCTTCCCGCAGCATCTCGACGTCCTGAAAGGCGGCACCATCGACGCCGTCATCACCGGTGAGCCGACCGTCACCCGCATCGTCGCCGCCGGCGCCGGCACGATCGCCACCCACTTCAACGACAACCTGAAGGGCGACATGCCCGTCATCGTCTACTCCGCCACCCGCGACTGGGTGACGAAAAACCCTGACGCCGCGAAGGCCTTCCGCGAGGCCATCGCCGAGGCGACGGAGTTCGTCAACAATCCCGCCAACGTCGAAGCCGTGCGCGCCGTCGTCGGCAAGTTCATCAACATGCCGCCGCCCGTTCTCGCCGCCCTCAAGTTCGGCAAATGGCAGGCTGAAGTGACACCCGCCGGCATGGCCGAGTGGGTCGCAACCATGAAGGCGCAGGACATGCTCCAGACCAACCTCGACGCCGCCAAGGTCATCGCGAAGTGACCACGGCGACAGCGACGAGGCCGGCCGCCGTATCGATCGAACTCGACGACGTCTCGATCACCCTCGGTGGCCGGCCGATCCTGGAAAAGATCAGCCTCGCCGTCCCTGCCGGCGAGTTTCTCTCGATCATCGGCGCCTCCGGCTCCGGCAAGACGACGCTCCTGCGTCTGATCGCCGGACTCTGGCAGCCGACGGCAGGCGCCGTGCGCGTTGCCGGCAGCCTCGTCGCCGCCCCCTCGCGTGACGTCGCCATCGTCTTCCAGGACTATGGCCGCGCGCTTCTCCCGTGGCGCACCGCCGCAGGCAACGTGTCCCTCGCCCTCGAAGCGATGGGCGTGCCGAAATCCGAACGCGCCGACCGCATTCATGCCCTCCTGACCAAGGTCGGTCTCGGCAGCCACGCCGAGAAATACCCCACGCAACTTTCCGGCGGCATGCAGCAACGCCTCCAGATCGCCCGCGCACTGGCCCAGGGCGCATCGATCCTGCTGATGGACGAACCGTTCGGCGCCCTTGATGCGCTGACACGTCAGGCTCTCCAGGATGAACTGCTCCTTCTCGCCGCCGACACGAAGGCGACCATCGTCTTCATCACCCACGACCTCGAAGAGGCGCTCTATCTCGGCGATCGCATCGTCGCTCTCGGTTCCAACCCCGGCCGCGTGATTACCGACGTCCCGGTTGCCCTGCCCCGGCCCCGTCATCAGCTCGCCACCCGCGAGCATCCGAACTTCGTCGCACTCCGCCGGCAGCTGTTCGATGTGATCGAGGGCTTGCACGCATGATCCGCGCTCGCGCCCTCGGCCTTTTTCGCGCCTTGGCCGTTCCCGTCACCGTCCTCGTACTCTACGAGCTGTGGTTCCGGCTCACCGGCCAGGACAGCGACACCCTCGCCCCGCCCTCCGCTGCTTTCTCGGCATTCCTCGAGGCCGTTCGCGACGGCACGCTCGCGACCGCCACCGGCCAGACCTTCGCGAGCCTGCTCTCGGGCCTCGCCATCGGCGGTGGTCTCGGTCTCGCCTCCGGTCTTGTCATCGGCTTTTCCAGACGCGCCGACGATGCGTCCTTCCTCGCCATCGAGATGCTGCGGCCCATCCCGTCGGTCGCCCTACTGCCGCTCGCGCTTATGATCTTCGGCTTCGGCTATCGCATGGAGATCTTCGTCGTCGCCTTTGCGACCTTCTGGCCCTTCCTGATCCTGACGCAATCTGCCGTCCGCCAGGTCGAGCCGCGCCTGATCGAGGTCTCGCGCATCCTCGGCCTGAAGCCGCTCTCCGCTGCCCGCGACATCGTCCTGCCCGCCGCCGCACCCCGCCTGATGACCGCACTCCGCCTCGGCACCGGCATCGCCCTCGTCGTCGCCGTCACCTGCGAGATCGCCTCCAATCCGCAGGGCCTCGGCCATGCCCTCATGCTGTCGCAGGAGACACTGCGCCCCGCCCGCATGTGGGCCTTCCTGTTCTGGATCGGTGCCATCGGCCTCACGCTCAATCTGAGCCTGCTGCGTCTCGAACGCTGGCTCTTCGCCCATCGCGGCGACTACGACGCCTCGGTGGCGACATGACGCGCTCCCCGCCCGCCGTTCGCTTCGGTCTCGGCATCGCCGGCGTCGTCGTCCTCGGCCTCGCCTGGCATCTCGCCACCACGCTCCAGCTCGTCCCGCGCGTTTTCCTGCCCTCCCCCGAAGCCACCTGGAAAGCGTTGCAGCGTGGCCTTTCCGTCGGCGACATGGCCAACCAGTTCGGCGGCACCGTCCAGCGCATGCTGCTCGGCTGGCTCCTCGCCAGCATCGTCGCCATCGCCATCGGCTCCCTCATCGGCATCTCGCCCCTGGCCCGCGCCTATCTCCGGCCGACGCTCGGCTTCCTCCGCGCCCTCCCCGCCTCCGCAACCATCCCGATCGCCATCGCCCTCGTCGGCCTGAGCCCCACGATGGTGCTGGCCGTCGTCACTTTCGGCTCCATCTGGCCGACCCTGCTCGCGACCGTTCAGGGCTTCGCGATGGTCGAGCCACGCCTGATCGAGGTCTCTCGCGCGCTCCACATGTCCCGCCTCGCCTTCATCTGGAAGATCGGTCTTCCGAACGCGCTCCCCGACATCCTGACCGGCATGCGCCTGTCCATGACCGTAGCCCTGATCCTCGCGGTGATCGGTGAAATGCTCGCCGCCCAGTCCGGCCTCGGCCAGGCCATCCTGCTGGCCGCCCGCTCGTTCCGCACGCCCGATCTTTACGCCGGCATCGTGCTCCTCGGCCTCATCGGCGCGGTTTCGAGCTACGGCCTGCAACTCGTCGAGCGCCGTCTCCTGCGCTGGAAGTCGCACTGATCCAGCCGGTGGCGGTGCCGCAGCACAGCTGCGCGCCCTCACGTCCCAATCACTCCCGAACACCCCGCGTCACACACGCGTGAACGGTGAAACTATTCGTCGATGTGCGGCGTATCTCGGTCATGCAGGCCAGAAGAGCCCGCTGCACAATAGACCGGAAGCCCTCTCGGACACGAGGGATCATCGAGCAAAAAAGGAAACACCATGAAGACGCTTCTCAACACTCTCGTCGCCGTGGGCCTGATCGCCGGTGCCGCAACCTCGGCCCAGGCCTTCGACGCCAAGAAGTTCTGGCAGCAGATCGAAGCGAATTCGAAGTAACACAGTTGCGACCCGCCGCGCCCTCTTCCTCACCCCGCGTTGATAGGGGAAAGGGAGAGGGCGATGGGCCTACTGCGCCACCGGCGTTTCCACCATCTCGCAGAACCGCTCGATGACCTGCGCGCTCTCCTCGACGTTCGTCTCGAGGATCATGTGCGGCCCATCGATGAGCACACGTCGGCGTCCCGGCTTCGCCTCCGCAATGGCCCGCGAACAATGACCGAGGATGAGCCGGTCGCGCTTAGCCTCGAGCGCCATCACCGGACAATCGACTGACGCCAGCGCGCTTCGCATGTCGACACCGAGTGCCGCCAGTGCGCGCGCCTTGATCGCCGCATCCGGGACCGTTTCGATTGCCCGGTGCATCGCCTCACGCACCCGACCAGGTTCCGAATTCATAAGGATCCAGTCCGTCACCGCGAACGGCAGAAACCCTGTCCCGAACCATCGCGTGATCGTACGGAAAGGCGCCGGTAGCGGCGGCGTGACGAACGTTACGGCCAGCACGAGCCCCGCGACGCGCTCCTTGAGCCGTGCAGCGACCAGCGTCGCCATTGGCCCCGAATAGCTTTCCCCGAGTACCACGAAGCGTCCGTCCGGCAGCTTCGGCAGGACGAAATCGTAGAGCTGATGGTAGTCGGCAGGTGCGTCCGCCGGATAGTCGATCAGCACCACATTGCGATCCCGGGCGAGACGTGCCACCAGCCCGGCCCGCACCTCGCGCGTCCCGTCGATTCCCGGCAGGATCACGAGCGGCAATCGTGTCGCCATCTCACGACCCACCGCCAGATCCGTGGCTTCCGGTCCGTCCGTCATGCCGCCACCCGCGCCTCCGACGCGAGCTGTGTGATCTCCCGCCAGTTACCGACTTTCACCATTTCGGCCGGCGCCACCCACGAGCCGCCAACACACACCACATTCGGACACGCGAGATACGCGCCGAGATTTTTCGGCCCCACCCCGCCCGTCGGGCAGAACTTCAGCCCGGCGAGCGGCGCGGCCAGCGCCTTGAGCGCTGCAACACCACCCGACTGCTCCGCCGGAAAGAACTTCACGAACCGGTAGCCGTGCTCCATAGCCACCATTGCCTCCGACGCCGTCGCGACACCCGGCAGCAGCGGAACGCGCCAGCGCTGCGCTGACTCGTAGAGCTTCGGAGTCGCGCCCGGTGACACGAGAAACCGCGCCCCGGCGCTGATCGCCTCCTCGCCCTGGTGCGGCGCAAGCACCGTCCCTGCTCCGACGACCGCGCCGTGCACCTCCCGCGCGATCTTCTCGATCGCCCCCATCGCCGCCTTCGTCCTGAGCGTTATCTCGAGATGCGTGAGCCCGCCCGCGACCAGCGCCCGCGCCAACCCGACGGCATCTGTGTCGTCACCGATCGTGAGGACCGGAATGACCCGCTCGCGTCGAACCGCCTCGACCAGTGCTGCCGTGCGTTGGTCCGTCATGTCGTCTCACGTCCTTCTGCTGTTTCCTCAGCGATCCACGCGAGGAACGGTTCCGCCCCGCCCGTCGGCTCGATGACGAGCACCGCCGGCGTCTCGTAGCTGTGCCGCGTCCTGATCTCTTCTACCACCCGCGAGGCGAGCGCACGTCGCGTCTTCACGAGCATCATGACCTCGCCGTCCCGCTGCAGCCCGCCCTTCCACTTGTAGATGGAAATCATGCCCGGCACGATATTGGCGCACGCCGCAAGTCCGGCCTCCACGAGACTCCGGCCGACCGCCTCCGCCGCCTCCGTCGACGGAAACGTGGAATAGACGAGCGCCACGGGTTCGATTTTTACCTTGTCCATCGTCCGAACTTCGGGCTTCTGTGTCGCCATCACGCCCTCGACCGCATCCGACCTACCGGACCCCTGCGCTACGGCAATCGTCCGACCGCAGAGGCCGACGCCATCGTCGCGCTCGGCGGCGATGGTTTCATGCTGGAAACCCTGCGCCGCCACCTCACCGCGCGCATTCCGATCTACGGCATGAACCGCGGCTCCGTCGGCTTCCTGATGAACGAGTACAGCGAAGAAGAGCTTCCCGAACGCATTGCCCGTGCCGAAATCAGCCGTATCCGCCCACTGCGCATGCGCGCCATCACCGCCGACGGCCAGACGAGCGAGGCGACCGCCATCAACGAAGTCTCGCTTTTCCGCCAGACCTATCAGGCCGCGAAGCTGCGCATCGCCATCGACGGCACCGTTCGTCTCGAGGAGCTTGTCTGCGACGGTGTCCTGGTCGCCACGCCCGCAGGCTCGACCGCCTACAATTTGTCGGCGCATGGCCCTATTCTGCCGATCGACGCGGCCCTCCTCGCGCTGACGCCGATCAGCCCATTTCGTCCGCGACGCTGGCGCGGCGCCCTTCTGCCCAAGAACGCGACGATTACCGTCGAGGTCCTCGAAGCCGAAAAGCGGCCCGTGTCGGCTGCGGCGGACAATGTGGAGACGCGCTCGGTGGTCCGCGTCGACATCGCGGAGGCGAAAGGCATCGAACTCTTCATGATGTTCGATCGCGGCCATAACCTGGACGAACGCGTGCTCTCCGAGCAGTTCCGGTATTGACCGGGACGGCACCCGGAGCGCCAGCACGTGAGCGGGAGGCCAAAATGAGCCACTCCCGTCCGACCCGCGGTGCGCAACGCAACACCAGGGTAGGCGCAAGAGCACACGGCTCGAGCGGGTAGAACGGGAGCGCCATTTGTGTGACGAGCGCCGGAGCCGCGAAACCAGATGCTCCCGGAACGTCTCGTTAGGAAATTTGGACGCGACTGACGCAACGAACCGCAACGGCGGCCGCGACAAAAAATCCCGACCCACCCGAAGCTGATGTCTGATCATCACTTCGGTCGTGACGTCGAGATGGGTTGACCATACCGGCAACCCCTGAACGCCCGGTTAAAGCCTGTGCCGAAAATGCGGCGGAGCCGGCCGAAGCGGCCCCTTGCGCCACCCCGTCCCCGCTTGCCAGATACCGCAGAGAGCCACCATGTCACGGGAGGAACTGTATGCGCGGCCTGTACTTCGAGGAATTCGAGATCGGCAAGGTCATCGAGCACACCATCACGCGGACGGTCACCGAGATGGACAACACGCTGTTCTCGTGCCTGACCCACAATCCCCAGCCGCTCCACATCGACCATCACTTCTCCGCCCAGACCGAGTGGAAGAAGCCGCTCGTCAACTCCCTCTTCACTCTCGGCCTGATGATCGGCATCTCGGTCAACGACACCACGATCGGTACCACCATCGGCAACCTCGGCATGACCGACGTGAAATTCCCCAAGCCCGTCTTCCACGGCGACACGATCCGTGTGACGACCGAGGTCAAGACGAAGCGCGAGAGCCGCTCCCGCCCCGATGCCGGCCTCGTCGAGTTCGTCCACAAGGCCTTCAACCAGCGTGGCGAACTCGTCGCCGAGTGCACCCGCCAGGCCTTCATGCGCAAGAAGCCGGTCACCTGACCGGCTGGCCCGAAAAGCAGCCGAGGGCAGGCCGACGGCCCTTCCGTTCCGCCGCGCATTGCGATAGTCGGTATCCAGCACTCCGGCGGCTCTCGGGCCGCCTGCCGCCCCATGCCGAGGACGTACAGATGGAAAAGTTCACCAAGCTCACCGCGGTCGCCGCTCCCCTGCCGATGATCAACGTCGACACCGACGCCATCATCCCGAAACAGTTCCTGAAGACGATCAAGCGCACCGGCCTTGGCAAACACCTCTTCCACGAACTGCGATTTGATGAACAGGGCAAGGAGAAGCCGGATTTCGTGCTCAACAAGCCGGCCTATCGCAAGGCACAGATCCTTGTCGCCGGCGACAATTTCGGCTGCGGCTCTTCGCGTGAGCACGCACCCTGGGCGCTCATGGATTTCGGCATCAAGTGCGTGATCTCCACGAACTTCGCCGACATTTTTTACAACAACTGCTTCCAGAACGGCATTCTGCCGATCAAGGTCTCGCCTGAAGATCTCGAAAAGCTGATGGACGACGCCAACCGCGGCTCCAACTCGACGATCACGGTCGATCTCGAAAATCAGGAGATCAAGGGCCCCGACGGCGGCACCGTGAAGTTCGAGATCGACGCCTTCCGCAAGCACTGCCTCCTCAATGGCCTCGACAACATCGGCCTGACCATGGAGAAGGGCAAGGCCATCGACGCCTTCGAAGCCAAACAGAAATCCGACCGCCCCTGGCTGTAAATCTCGGTCATCCCGGATGCGTTGCAGCGTTCAATGTTGCACCGCTGATCCGGGACCTCCCGCCATGTAGTCGTTAAGAAGCGCACCCAGCCCTGCCCTCTCCTTCGAGGGAGTGGGGACTCTCGCACGAAACGATCCGCCGGTTCGATGCGGACGAAGGTGACTTCCTTGAAGTCCTAATTGGTCACCGCCTCTCCACTTTTCACAACCGGCGTGGTGCACGCGCCACTTGTCGAAGCAGGTAACCGGGCAAACAAAAAGCGGCGGCCGCTCGTCGCGCGCCGCCGCCTTGAACATGGGTGCAGGGGTAGCACCTGCCGTGGGAGTGCGAGGGCGCGCAGCCCTCGCATAGCGCAGGCAATCAAGCCTTGCCGCGAAAATCCACGAACCGCCCCGCGAGCGCAGCATGTGCCGCGAGCACCGGCGACACGAGATGCGTCCGGCCCTTGTAGCCCTGACGCCCCTCGAAATTGCGGTTCGACGTCGACGCGCAGCGCTGCCCCGGCGTCAGCTGATCCGGGTTCATCCCGAGGCACATCGAACAGCCCGGTTCCCGCCAGTCGAAACCGGCCGCCTTGAAGATCTTGTCGAGGCCTTCCGCTTCCGCCTGCTCCTTGACGAGCCCCGACCCCGGCACGACGTGCGCATAGGCGAGCCGCGACGAGATCTTCTTGCCCTCGACCACCTTCGCGACTTCGCGCAGGTCTTCGATACGCCCGTTGGTGCACGACCCGATCCAGACCACGTCCAGTTCGACGTCCGTCATCTTCGTGTTCGGCTTGAGGCCCATGTAGTCGAGCGCGCGAAGAACCGCGTTGCGCTTGCCCTCGTCCTCGATCTTGTCCGGATCCGGCGTCATGCCGTCGATCGTCGTCACCTGCTCGGGCGACGTGCCCCACGTGACGATCGGCGGCAGGCTGGCTGCATCCAGCTTGATGATGCTGTCGAAATGCGCGCCCGGATCGGTCTTGAGCGTCTCCCAGTACTTCATCGCCTGATCCCAGGCAGCACCCTTCGGTGCCTTCGGCCGGCCTTTGAGGTAGGCGAACGTCTTCTCGTCCGGCGCCACGAGACCCGCCCGCGCGCCGCCTTCGATCGACATGTTGCAGACCGTCATGCGGCCTTCCATGCTGAGCGAGCGGATGGTGTCGCCCGCATACTCGATCACGTGTCCCGTACCACCTGCAGTACCGATCTTGCCGATGATTGCGAGGATCACGTCCTTTGCCGTGACGCCTTTCGGCAACCCACCCGTCACTTCGACGAGCATGTTCTTGGCCTTTTTCTGCGTCAGCGTCTGTGTCGCGAGCACATGCTCCACTTCTGACGTTCCGATGCCGTGCGCCAGCGCCCCGAACGCGCCATGCGTCGAAGTATGGCTGTCACCGCAAACGATCGTCGTGCCCGGCAGCGTGAAGCCCTGCTCCGGCCCGATGACGTGCACGATCCCCTGCCGCTTGTCGGTCTCGTTGTAGTATTCGACACCAAAATCCCGCGCGTTCATCGCGAGCGTGTCGACCTGCACGCGGCTTTCCGCGTCGTCGATCCCCTTCGACCGGTCCGACGTCGGCACGTTGTGATCGACCACCGCGAGCGTCTTCTCGGGCGCGCGCATCTTGCGGCCGGCCATACGGAGCCCCTCGAACGCCTGCGGGCTCGTCACCTCATGCACGAGGTGCCGGTCGATGTAGAGCGTGCACGTCCCGTCGGGAGAACGCTCGACGACGTGGTCGTCGAAGATCTTGTCGTAAAGCGTCTTGGGCGCGGCATCGGCCATCGGCGGTCATCCCTGGCAAAGGTTGGAACCTGATTTTTGCCAGTGTGATAGCGCGGTGCCTGCGAAGGCGCAACACGCCCGGCTGCCCAAACCCGACAGCCCGCCGGCTCAGTTCGTGAGCCTGAGCCCCAGCGCCGCCTCACCGATCTTCTGGAACGCGGCATCGAGTGCCGTGGCGTCCGCCGCATAGAGGAAATTCCCAGGCTTGCTCGCGCATTGCGACAGGACCGTCTCCGCGCGCGTTCCCGGCCCGGCACCGGTGCTGGCGGCGATCGTGAAGATCTCGATGGCCCCTGGCCCTGTGTGCCGCGACTTGGCCTCCGAACAGGCTTCGATCGACAGGCGGTCGAGTTCCTTGTCGGCGTCCGTTCGGGTGTAGATGCCCTTGTTGTAGGGATCGCTGTCGACGAGGTAGCCGTAAGGCGTGAAGGAGTTGTCGTCAGGCGCCTGCGACAGGGTCCGCCCCTGCAATCCGATCGATTTCGGATCGAAAGAGTAAGCCGATGAACTGTTGGTCGCAGGCCGGCACGATCCCCCGTCCGTAACCATCTCACCGTCGGTGACGACGACCATCACCTTCCGGGTTTTCGCCGAGAAAGACGCGCCGTCCCCGAATGGCCCGGACGGCGAGAGGAGCCGCAGCCCCCAGCCGACACCCGGGCCGACCACCGTGCCCATGTTGCCGTACGCTCTGAGGTCGGCGAGAGCCGTCCGGATCGTACTCTCGCTCGTCGTCAGTCGCTGGATCGGGTAGCGTGGGCAATTGAAATTCGGCCCCCCGACCCACGGGTTCGTCCCGAGCGGTGTCGTCTCGACCGATTTGTAGCCCGTGTTGGTCCCGTTCGACGGATTGAGACACGTTCCCGTATCCGGCTCCGGCGGCCAGATGTAGGCCGGAAACTTGCCCGAACCATTGGTGCTGCTCGGACTGTAGGTATCCCTTGCGTGATAGCCGCCGGGACGCTCGAGCACACACCCCGCCCACTGCGTCCCGGCAAACAGGGCGTGAGTAGTGTTGGACACCAGCGACGCATGCGCCGTTCCGATGTTGACAGCCATGTTGAATGGCACCACGGCATACTTGATCGACTGGCTGGAATGACGACTGGCTTCGATCAGGTCGATCAACTTGCCGACTGATGACTTCAATGCGTCGAGCCGTGTCCCGCCTCCCATGTCTCCGGCATTCATGGACCCCGAAATATCCAGCACGAACACGATTTCGAGGTCTTGCGAGCTCGTCTGCGCTTCGCTCACGAGTTTCGCCGTGGCAAAATTGACCCCGAGCGTGCGCATGAAGCTCGTTTTCAGCGATAGCTCCGCAGTTCCCTTGCCACCACCGGCCCCCGAATGCTCGAATTTCAGAACATCGGGACGTGGCACCCCGGCCTTCAGTTGTGCGTCGAAAACCTTGTTGAACCTGTCTTGCCGCACCTGTTCGTCGGTCGTGTTGACCGATGACGCCGCGAGCACCGCGGCATCCAGCGCGAACTGCGTCGCCTGTTTGGCACGCACATACTGGCCATAGTCGATCGCCAGCCCGACCGCACCTAGCAAGGCCGACAACGAGACCGCAAAAACGATGGCGATGGATCCACTGCAGTCGCGCGAAAAGATACCGAAACCATGCATTTTGCTCTGCGCGGATGTAGATCTTGAGGACTGTGACATAACGCCGGGACTGCTTTCGAATTTTTACGTTGGGAGTGATCTTTCCGGCCACGTCCAAATAAGTTCTTCGGCTATTGCCATCATTTTTATCTGTCTGAAAAATTGCCTCGTAAATCTCGCGCCAACGTAAACAAATGCTTTCCGCAATCCTCCCGCAACGGGAGCAAGCAGCCTGAGACAACCTGGCCTCCGCATGCTCGCCACCACTCGACTTCCGGTCCGAATCGGGCGAGCCCCGCAATACGTCACCAGCCGCGACGGATCCGACCTTGGAAACGGCCCTCTACCTCCCCGTCAAACGCTACCTCGAAAGCTTGGGGCTGGAAGCCAAGGGCGAGATCTGCGGGTGTGACGTCGTAGCCCTCAAGAACGGCGATCCCGTCGCTGTCGTCGTCGTCGAACTCAAGAGCACGTTCACGTTGGAACTCGTGCTCCAGGCTGTCGACCGCACGGCCATTGCCGACGAGGTCTGGCTCGCCGTCGCCACATCCCGGACGGGGCGCGGCAAGGAGGGCGATCCGCGCGTCAAAAAGCTCTGCCGATATCTTGGCGTTGGTCTCCTGACCGTCTTCGATACCGGCTCCGTCGAAATCGTGGTCGAACCCGCCGAGTGGAAGCCGCGCATCAACCGCAAGCGCCGCTCCCGCCTCGTCGAGGAACACAACCGCCGGCGCGGCGACCCGGCAACTGGCGGCTCGACCAAGCGCCCGATCATGACCGCATATCGCCAACAGGCCCTTGCCTGTGCTGCCTGCCTCCGATCGGGCCCCGCGCGGCCTCGCGACCTGAAGCCCGTGGTAGCCAAGGCCCCGGCGATCCTCCAGCACAATGTCTACGGCTGGTTCGAACGGATCGATCGCGGCGTGTATGGCCTGACAGCGGCTGGGCGGGCGGCTCTCGTCACCTGGGCCGATCATGTGCCGACAGTCTCGGAAAGGCCGGACGCAGTCGCCGTGTGCTGAGGCTCGCCGCACGAAGCCGGCTCGGCAAAATCCGCTCTGCGTCAGCCGCGTGCGACACCGCGCCCCGCCCGCGTTTGATCACTGTCAACGCTCCGACGGGCCTCACAGATCAAGCTTTCGCGTATCTGAAACGAGGCTTCGGGAGTTCCCCATGACCTGGCAGAAATTCGTCGATCTGTTCAACACCGACGCACTGGCCATCGGCGCAGTCGCCGGGCTCGTCGTGACGATCGTCGTCAGTGTCGGCCTCTTCGCCTTCATGATGACGCGGCACGACCCGAAACCGACGCCGAAGCGCTAAGCCCGTCGGCTTCGTCAACCGCTCAACAGTAATCGGGCGTTCCTGCCATCGCCGCTCCCTGACTCTGCATTTTTGCAGGCCCAGTCGGTTTTCAGAGCGCTTGCGCATGGCAGAACGTCTTGCCAGTCTCTCGCAGCTTGAATTTGCGGGAGAACGGCCATGCGCATCGACCTTAATTCCGATATGGGCGAGAGCTTCGGCGCCTGGAAGATGGGCGACGACGCCGCCATGCTGGAGATTGTCTCGTCCGCGAACGTGGCCTGCGGCTGGCATGCCGGCGACCCCATGGTCATGTTCAAGACCTGCGAAATCGCGAAGAAGAACGGCGTCGCCATCGGCGCCCACCCTTCGTTCAACGATCGCGACGGCTTCGGACGCCGCGTCATCCGCGGTGACAGCATGGCCGACATCGAGAAGATGGTCGCTTATCAGATCGGGGCCTTGCAGGCGATCGCCACCATGGTGGGCCACAAGGTGACGCACGTGAAGGCGCACGGCGCCCTCGGCAATCTCATCAACGAGGAAGACGACATCTCCAACGCGGTCGCTCGCGCGGTCAAGGCTGTCGACCCGAACCTCTGGTTCGTCACCATGCCCGGACGCAACACCGAACCGGTCGCCGAAAAGCTCGGCCTCAGGCAGGCCCGCGAATTTTTCGCCGACCGCACATACGATGACAACGGCCAGCTCACCTCGCGCAAGAAGGAAGGCGCCGTCATCCATGACGCCGTCTACGCCGCCGAGCGCGTCGCCCGCACCCTCGGTGAGGCGGCCATCACGACCGTCACGGGCAAGAAGATCAAGGTTGCCATCGACACCATTTGCGTCCACGGCGATACGCCCGCTGCGGTCGCCATGGCCTCAGCCGTCAGAAAGCGGCTCGAAAAGGACGGCTACACCATCAAGCCGTTCATCGCCTGACCACGCGCCATTCCGACCGTCGACCGGACATCGCGCGCTATGGCGCAACCTGCGGCTCGGGCGGCGGCCGCCGCGTCTGACTGAGCGCGTCCGTTCGCCATCGCATTTTTACCGTTTTTTCGAGCTCTATTGACGTTTGAACGTTGATCAGATATTTATTGAACAACGGTCATGACGGATTTTCAGGAAGAATACCATGTTCACGTCCCTGTCTCGCCTGCGCGCCGACGTCGACCGATGGCAGGCCGCCGGATGGGTCGACCCCGACGGCGCCCGCCATATCAAGGCGGAACTCGACGCTCGCCACAGCGGTCTTTCGCTGCCGAACACGCTCGCCGTCCTTGGCGTCGTCCTCATCGCCTTCGCTGCCATGAGCTTCGTCGCTGCCAACTGGCAGGACCTGTCGAAGCTCGCCCGTCTCACAGTCCTCGGCACGGGCCTCGTTGCCAGCTACGTCGGTGCCGACACCCTCTTCAGGCGCGGCCACGACGGGTTCGGACACGCGGCCGTGCTCCTCGGTGTCGCGATCTTCGGCGCCTCGATCATGCTCATCGCCCAGATGTATCACATGGAGGGCAGCCCTCCCGACGCCGTCTGGCTCTGGCTCGTCGGAGCGCTCGCAGCCGGCATCCTGATCCGGTCCAACCCCGCCCTTGGTCTCGCCGCCATTCTTCTCGTCATCTGGAGCCACATGACGATCCAGACCGCGCCGCGTGCCATCCACTGGGGCTTCCTGCCGATGTGGGCGCTCGCCGCTTTCGGTGTCGCCGAAACGCGGTGGCATCGCGGCATGCATCTTCTCGCACTCGCTCTCAGCTACTGGATCGTCGTCTCCGCCTTCCAGTGGAGCGACGCGAACGGCAAGTATGTCGTTCTTGCCGTCGGTCTGGCGCTCGCCTTGGGTTCGATCGCCTTTGGTGACGTGATCGACAGATGGCGGCGCATCTCCCCCGCAATGCTCGCCTATGGCATGGGCCTGGCGTTCGTCGCATTGCTGGTGATCCAGTTCATGCCCCGTGGCCTCTTTTACGGCAGCAAGACCGGAAATCTCTGGGTATGGGGCACAATCACTCTTGCGTTGATCGTCGGCGCGCTCATGTGGGCCTGGCGCACCGAAAACCGGTCGGCCCTCTGGCTCGCCTACGCTGCCTTCGTGATCGAGATCTTTGCGCTCTACATCGCCAAGCTCGGCACGCTCCTGAACACGTCGCTGTTCTTCCTCGTGACCGGCCTACTCGTTATCGCCCTCGCCGTCGTCGCCTACCGCATGCACAACGCCATCGGGCCCACCAAAGGAGCCGCGCCATGACCGCACTCTCCGATCGGCTGCCAGCTGTCTTGCGCTCACGCCGTGGCACTCTCTTGCTGGTCGCGGCCCTGCAATTGATGGCGCTCGGTTACATGGTCTTCGATCGTGTCCGGCTGGTGAAAACCGGCAAAGAGATCGTCTTGCCGATCATTCCTGTCGACCCGCGCGATCTCTTCAAGGGTGACTACGTCCGGCTCGCCTATCCGATTTCCCGCCCCGACGCAGTCGCATTCTCCGGACCGATGCCGGATCGGTCGGCCTGGGGCTACGCCGTCGTCGAGCCCGACCCCGATCCCGCCAGGATATGGAAAATCGTTCGCATTTCAGCCTCCCGCCCGACCGACCTTTCCCCCGGCCAGATCGTAATGAAGGCGCGCGCCCCGGGCGGCTGGCGCGAGAAGCAACCCGTCCTCCATTTCGGCCTCGAAAGATACTACGTGCCCGAAGGCACCGGACTCGCACTCGAGAAAATGGCGGCAGATCGGAAACTTGCCGCGATCGTCGCGGTCGACGCATCCGGCAACGCCGCCATCAAGGGCCTGTCTGTCGACGGACGCAAGGTCTACGACGAGCCGATGTTCTGAGCGGGTCGGACGGTCCCATCGCAAACCTGCCCCGCCACCCCGCCGCTTGCAGCTTTTGCCGCCCGGCGGGATAACCTCTGCCACCAGCAGTCACCGGAGAACACCATGTCCATCAAGCGTCACGAGTCCAAGGGTATCCTGTCGTCGGTCGTCGAGGCCAACGGCTTCGTTTTCGTCGCCGGCATCACGCCCAAAACGCTCACCAAGGACATCAAGGGCCAGACACAGGAAGTCGTCGACGAGATCGATCGCCTCCTGAAAGTCGCGGGCACCGACAAGTCCAAGATCGTCCAGGCGACGATCTGGGTGACCGACATCCGCAATCGTGACGGCATGAACGAGGTCTGGACCGCGTGGAACGGTGGCAAGGATCTTCCTGTCCGCGCCTGCATCGAGGCGAAGCTCGCCGATCCGCGCATGCTCGTCGAGATCATGGTGACGGCCGTCAAATGACCGAAGTCCCGCCCGCAGCGAAAGAACAGCCGTCGAAACGCGACAGCTACTTCTTCTTCATCGACATCGCATCGCGATGGGCGGACAACGATCTCTACGGCCACGTCAACAACGCGACCTACTACACTTACATCGACACCGTCGTGAACCGGTATCTCATCGAACACGGCGGTTTCGACATCCACAATGCTCCGGTCATCGGCATCACACCTGAAACGAGTTGCCGCTTTTACCGTTCCTTCGCCTACCCCGAGATCATCGAGGCCGGCCTTCGCGTGGGCCGCCTCGGCAATTCGTCGGTGACTTATGAAGTCGGCCTGTTCGGCACGGGCGATGCGACCTCACGCGCCGATGGCCGCTTTGTCCATGTCTTCGTCGACCGGACGACGCAGAAGCCGGCATCGATCCCACCTGCGATCCGGGCGGCGCTGGAACGGATTCGAGTTAACAAATCGTAACCGCGCGCCGACGTGTGGCTTGTTTACGCCTCAAGAGAACAAAGCACGCGGCTTGCGTTTTGACGCATCGCGACAGCCACTCGAATCAGCGAAAACATGCGCCATATCGGATTTTGCTGGGAAATCGACGATGCTCAAGCGTGCTGCACTCGCAATCGCCGTTGTGGGCTCGATGCTCATGCCGTACGTCGCGTCAGCCAACGAAACCGGCCTCGCCGGAATGCATGCATGGCGCAAGGTCGGCAAGAAAACCTGCTTCGTCGACCATTACCACGATGGCGCCGGACAAGGCATTTCCCGCAAGAAGGCCGAGGCCGAGGCAATCAACAGCTGGGTGAGCTTCACGGCACTGGAATACGGCTCTTCGTGGGCCAGCTGGGCTCTTGCCGTGAACAAGTCGATCAAGTGTGATCGCATCACCAGCGAGCACAAATGCAACGTCAGTGCTATCCCCTGTCGCGGACGGTAAAGCTCAGACGTGCATCTCCTGAAAATTCGAAGGGCGCCGTCTGGCGCCCTTCTTCCGTTATCGGCCTCCGCGCATCATGCCGCCGAGAATGGCTTTGAGGATCGGCCAGGCAAAGCGCATCAGGAAGAAATTGAGGATCCAGCCGGTCAGGCCGCGGTTGCCGAAGCCGAGCGCCCCACCCAGTACCGACCGGATGATCTGCCAGAGCGCGCTGCCGCCCATTCCAGGCACGCTCACGCCGCCGCCACCACTGTTGCCACCCGGATTTCCGCTCGGGCGACCTCCACCTCCGAAACCGCCACGACGAAGGATATCGGAAAGATCCTCGTAAGGGTTCCGCTCGTTACGTGGCAAACCCGGGACGTCACCGGGAAGCGGCAACGGCGATTGCTGGCCGACGCCTCCGCCCGGCCACGGAAGACCGCCACTCCCGCGCTCACCCGGCGCCGGAAAGCCGCTCACGTTGCCGCCATCTCCGGGCCAGCCACCACTCCCGCCGTTACGCGGTGCACCGCCCGGCAACGGCAGGCCGAAACCACCTCCGCGCCCGCTTTCCCCCGGAATCGGAATGCCCCCACCACCGGGCATTTCGGGAAGTCTCGGCATCTCATATCCGCCACCCGGCGCACGCCCGGCCGGCTGGCCACCTCCGCCCGGAAAGCCCATTTTCGAAAGTATGTCGCCGAGCCCGCCCGACGTCTTTTTCGATAGCCCGCCGAGGACCATCCCCGCGATGATCGGCAGCAGCATCCGGATCAGTCCGGCCCCGAGCCCGCTCTCCGCCGCAGCCCGCTGTGCGATTCCACGACTGGCGTCCTTCGTACCGACGAGATGCCCGAGGATCGCGTTGCCATCCTCCCTGAGCCGGGGATCGCTCAGCGGCAACTGACCACCGAGATACGCCTGATGCCGGCCGTCACCGAGGGCGGCGACGAGATCGGCGAGCCCGCCGCGTGACAAGGTGTTGCGTTCGATGCTGCTGGCGAGCAGCGGGCCGACCGCCCGGATCGCGCGCTCCGCCTCGTCCCGCGTCAACCCGAAACTCGCGGCGAGGTTCGCGACCGCCTGACCGTCGTTGTCCCTAAGAATGTAGTCGAGAACCTGCATCGAGACCAAAACCCCGCCGTTAGCTGCCGATTGTTGGAAGACAACTATACGACATCTTCAAAATCGAGTTCACCGATTTGATGCGCACGAGGACGATAATGACCTCCGCCCGTCACCTCCCATCACCTCTCAGAACGGATTCCACGTCTGCCGGCGCGTGAACCGCGTATAGCCGATGTTTGCACCGAGCCTCAGCCCGACCCCCGCCCGGATCGGTGCCAACTGAACACGGCCATTGCTGAGGAACGTCGCCCCGAGCCCGCCGACGGCATAGGCCGAACCCTCGACACCTTGAAACGTTCCGAAAATGTCGTCCGTATTCGCGAGTTTGTAGACGAGGAACAGAACCTCCGAGCCCGACGCTCCGAATTCGGCACCGATCGACGGGCCGTGCCAGAAGATGGGCAGGGACTCCCCTGTGCGCAGCACCAGAGTTCCTTTGCCGTAGCGCACCCCGGCGATGAATGCGCCGCCCGCCTCCGAACCGATGATGTACCCGGTTGGTCGCCCATATCGCCCGAACGCCTGCTCGAGGATTCCGGCGAGGTTCGCCGAAGCCTTCCCGAAAACCCCGGTCGCCGCCGCCGCGATCTCTTCGATCGAATAGCTCGGCAACTGTTCACTGGCAGTGGGCGGCACGGCCCCGACGCCTGCAGCCTGTGAAGATCCCGCAGGCCGCGGTTCGCCCGCCGGAGCCGGCGTGGTCGTCACGTCCGCAGCCCATCCGCGCTGTGGCGGAGGTGCAGGTTCCGGCTGCGCCTTGGGTGTCCGCCCAACATTCGCCTGAGGTCCCACTGGAGCCGTGGCCTGAGGAGATGCGGCGCCACGGCCGGTGGCTTTGCTTTCCGCCGTTCGGTTCTCTGCAATCAGAGCATCGAGACGACTGATCAGATACTGCGACCGCGCCCGTACGGTAGCCTGAAGTTCAACGCCGGCCGCCGTTGCCTCCGCGATGCGTCCACATTCGACACGCGCCGCATTGCCGTCCGCCGCACCGATCTGGTCGATCTTCTGCAGCAGCAGCGACGCGGCCGTATCGAGTTCCTGCAGCCTTGCGTCCTGCGCAGCCGCATAGGCGCGCTCTTCTGCTTCGCTGTCGCTCCACCCCTTGATCGCCCTGAGTTCGCGGATCTTCGCCTGCACGTTGGGCGTCACGTCCTGCTTGAGTTTCCTGAGTGATGCGCCCGCGCCATCGATGGCCTGATCGAGTTTTTCCCGCGCGCACTCCTCCCCTCGCACCGGCAAGGCTGAGCCCATGATCGCGGTTACGACAACCAGCGCCTTGGCGAGGGCATTCGAACCGATCTGCCCAATGGAAAGAGGTTTGATCATGCCGGAGATGTAGGTTCGCGATAGGCCAGCGTCAAATCGCGCGCGATCCGTATCGATCTCAATCCCACACCGGCGCATGCGCCAGGTTCACGACACGTCCATTCGGCCGCGCCAGCGCCGAGAGCGCCGACATTTCAGCAGCCGACAGAGCGAAGTTGAAAACGTCGAGATTGGCCCGGATCCGCTCAGGCGTCGCGGATTTCGGAATGGCGACCACACCATCCTGCTGCACATGCCAACGGAGGACGATCTGCGCCTCGGACCGCCCGTGCTTCGCCGCGATATCCTTGACGACGGCTTCACCCATGACCCCGCCCACATCGCCACGACCGAGCGGACAATAGGACACCAGCGCCATCCCGGCCCTGCGCACCGCCGGCATCAACTTCGCCTGCGAAAGATGCGGATGATATTCGACCTGATTACAGACCAGCGGCTCTTTCGCCACCGCGAGTGCTTCGGCAAGGAGCCGAGTCGTGAAATTCGACACACCAATATGCTTCGCATAGCCTGCTCGCTTCGCCGCCTCCAGCGCACCGATACAGTCGGCCATGGCGACCTCGGGATTGGGCCAGTGGATGAGCAGAAGATCGACGTGCGAAACCCCGAGCCGGCCAAGGCTGGCCTCCGCCGACCGCTCGAGTGCGCCGGGAGCGATATCGTCCTTCCAGACCTTTGTGGTGAGAAAATACTCCGACCGCGCGATGCCGGACGCCTTGAGGCCCGCGCCGACGGCATCTTCGTTGCCATAGAAGGCTGCCGTATCGATGTGTCTGTATCCGGCCTGCAAGGCATACGCGACCGCAGCGCTGCATGCCTCGCCCTTCATCGGCCAGGTCCCAAGACCGATGGCCGGGATATCGGCGCCATTCGCCTTGACTGTATGCGCGATCGCCATGAAACCCTCCGAACCTGTCGAGACACTACGACATTCGAGGCGACGCCGGACACACACCAGCCGCCTCCGCGCTGAGCGGCCATGCACGAGACGCGCCCGCGCACCAACGCCCTGTCCCGCTTATGGAGCGTGTTGGCCGAGTTAGGGAACCCGCGCGGCGCGTGCGGCGCGCTTCTTCGCCGGGATTGCGCGCGACTTCGCCAGTGCCAGCCATCGGCGGCAGCTCGCAAGGCTGAGATTGCATGAGACCGAGATCTGCGGTTCC
>ERZ761609.1108-NODE-1108-length-25837-cov-52.446901_pt1 | contig 25837 bp, 22 predicted proteins | sample MGYA00511163_ERZ761609 | MGnify/ENA primary metagenome ERZ761609 (study PRJEB28899, sample SAMN02445070) | bioreactor sludge metagenome | biome: EBPR sludge | place: Australia: Brisbane, Thorneside Wastewater Treatment Plant | collected 2011-12-16 ... | reverse complement strand
GAACCCGGCGAACTGTCACCACTTTTGGTTGTCTCAGTCGAGGGGGTCAGTCCACGGATTCGCTCTTGGGCTTGCAGTGACAGTCGATGCAGCCGTGCGTGGCGCAGATGCCGCATGCGGTCACCACCTGCTTTCGCAAGGCTTCACGGGCTCGATGCACGCGGACTGCCGCATTGTTGGCCGTGATGCCGGCGCGTGCAGCGAGGTCAGCCAAGCTTCCATCCTCCAGATCAACGGCCTGGATCGCGTCGCGGTATTCCGGCTTCACATTTTCCAGCAATGCCGTGACACACTGGCAGATTTCACCCTTGAAGAGATCATCTGGTTCCTGGTGGACCTGCAGATGGGCGACGAGTTGCTCGGAAACGCGCTCGGCCGACCCACGTTGGCGGTAATAATCGATGATGGCGTTGCGAAGCACGCGATAGAACCAGGCCACCACACTCTCTTCGTCGCGGACGGATCCTCCCTTTTCGAGACTTCTCACGAAGGCCGCCTGCAGAATGTCTTCCGCGGCGGCCTTGGATTGGATCCTCTTTTCCAAGAAGGACAAGAACTGCTGACGTCCTTCGACGAGCCTGTTGATGGCTTCCGGAGTGAGCCCGACATTCCGTACGGAACCGCTACTCATCCCCGAAGCCTACCATGCTGCGGTTTCGATGACATAGACCTGTCTCACCGGCGGAGCCGGAGGCTATTGCTGACAACGCTGAACGAAGACAGCGCCATTGCGGCGCTGGCCAGGACGGGCGTGAGCAGCAGGCCGAACGCCGCGTAGAGCGCGCCGGCGGCCACCGGGATTCCAATCACGTTGTAGAGAAACGCCCACGCAAGATTCTGCTTCATGACGCGGACAGTGCGATCCGACAGGTCGATAGCCGAGACAGCCGCTTCGAGGTCGCTGCGCATCAAGGTCACGTCGGAGGCCTCCGAGGCAATGTCCGACCCCGACGCCATCGAGAGTCCGGCATCGGCCTGGGCCAACGCCGGCGCATCGTTAACGCCGTCGCCCACCATTGCCACGCGACGTCCATCTTGCTGCAGCCGCTTCACTTCGGCTACCTTGCCTTCCGGCAGCACTCCCGCCACAACCTCTTCGATGCCGACCATACGCGCGACGGCCAAGGCCGTTGTTTTCCGGTCGCCGGTGAGCATCACCACACGAAGTCCTTTGCTGCGCAGTCTCTTGATGGCCGCGGCGGAAGTGGGTTTGATGGGATCAGAGATGGCGATCACACCTGCGACTGAGCCGTCAACCGCTACAAAGACCGGTGTCGCTCCAGCCACCGCGAACTCCTCCGATGTGGCCAGCCACGCCGTGGGCGTGATCCCTCTAGATTCCATCAGGTGCTGATTGCCGATCAGAACCCGCCTTCCCTCTACGATCGCGGAGGCGCCAAGACCGGGAACGGCATCAAAGTCGCCGGCCGGCGAGGAGACCAAAGCTCGTTCTTCCGCAGCGCTCACGACTGCCTCAGCGAGCGGATGTTCCGACAACCGCTCGACTGCGGCGGCCATGGCAAGTACCGTATCCTCTGAGACCCCAGGAGCGGCGACAACGCGAGTTACGGAAGGCCGGCCCTGTGTGATGGTGCCTGTCTTGTCGAGCAGGATCGTGTCGACACCATGCAATTTCTCCAAGGCTTCGCCGCCCTTGAAGAGAACACCGGCTTGGGCGCCACGGCCAATCGCGACAGTTACCGCAGTAGGCACCGCCAGACCGACTGCACAGGGGCAAGCGATGATCAGGACGGCCACGGCAGCGCTCAGAGCGCGAATCAGACCGGCTTCAGGTGCCAGAAGTAGCCAGGCGACGAAGGTCGCAATCGCGATGGAGATGACGATCGGAACGAAGACCGAGCTGATGCGGTCCGCCAGCTTCTGCATGGGCGCCCGTGACGCCTGGGCTTCGCGCATCAGTTTCACGATCTGCGAGAGCATGCCGGCTGCGCCGACAGCCGTCGCACGATAGCGCAGAGAACCGAGGCGGTTCAGGGTACCGCCAATCACTTTGTCACCCACTTCCTTTTGCACGGGTACAGGTTCGCCCGTGAGCATCGATTCGTCGACGGCGCTTCTGCCTTCGAAGACGATGCCGTCCACCGGAACTCGCTCCCCGGGCCGCACCAGAACCACTTCGCCCTCTTGGACCTCGCTGGCGGGAACGTCGAGTTCCGCCCCGTTGCGAAGGACACGGGCCTGAGCGGGCTGCATCAGGAGCATCTTCTTCAATGCTTCGGAAGTCTTTCCTCGCGCCCTGCTCTCCAAGGCGTTTCCTGTAAGCACCAGCGCAATGATCATCGCTACGGCTTCGTAATAAACCTCCGCCGGCACGCCGTGCCGCACGAAGAAGCCCGGTGCGACTGTCGCCGCCAGGGAGTACACGAAGGCCGCCCCAGTGCCGACGGCGATCAGCGTGTTCATATCCGCCGTGCGATGCCGGAAGGCTGTCCATGCGCGAGTGTAGAACTGGCGTCCGGCCCAGCCGATCACCACCACGGTGAGCAGGAGCAGCGTCCACTTGAGGGTCGCGGCATCAATCGAGTACAGCCAGGGCATCGCAGTGCGCAGAGGCGCCTCGACGAGGTTCATCAGTGGCCCGAGAATTGGATCCCCACCCCCGTGCGTTGCGTGATCGCCTGCCGACATCAATGGCATGGAGAGAGCCATCGCAACCGCGCCCAGCGCTCCGCTCGCAATCGCCTTCCGGCGCAGGTCGTTGTACTCCTCGGCCTGCGCCTCATCCTGGGCGGCCTGTTCTTCAGCCAGACTGGCTCGAACGACCGGCAGCTGCGCGCCGTAGCCGCGGCCCCGGATGGCTTCCACGAGAGTTTCCACGCTAGTGTCGTCCGGGTTGAAGGACACCGTCGCTTCACGCGTCACCAGACTGATGTTCGCAGCGGCCACGCCGGGCTGTTCTTCCAGGGCTTCCCGGACGTGGCCGACGCAAGAGGCGCAGGTCAGGCCGGAGACGGGAATCGTGACTTCGGCCGTGTTCGCGGTTGTCGGTTGCATTGTGGTCGTCTCCCTCAGGTTCGCCATCATTGTTCTGCTCGTGCGACGCCTGGCTTGTAGCCGCTCTTACGAATCGCTTCGGCAATTGCGGCCGGTCCGGTACTTTGCGGGTTGTATGAAACCGTTACCTCGCCTGCCGCCAGGTTCACTTCCACCGACTTGACGCCCGAGTTGTCTTCCAGGGCTGTCTTGATTTGCCGGACACACGACCCGCAGGACATACCTTGCACAGGAAACGTGATCTCGTCGAATGTCGCTGTGTTCGAAGCCATGGTTATCCCTCCACTTCAATCTGCCCGCGGAGCATGTTCATCCCGCAGGCGAATTCGAAAGTGCCCGCCGCTGTTGGCGTGACATCGATAACGGTTGCTTCAAAGGGCTTAAGGAACCGGCGAACGCCGAATTCACTGATGACGACCTCTTCGGAGCAAGGGGACTTCTCCTTCCGGTCGAAAATCAGCCGGAGCGGTTGCCCCTTTTTCGCACGTACCACCGAGGGCGAATATCCGCCTTCTACGCTTATGGTTACTTCCTGGGTTCCGCCGGACGCTTTTGCCGTAACGGCAACCTTGGGCGCCATGAAAAAGTACCAGTTGACCCAGGCGATCGCGGCAACGCCGGCGATTAAAATCAATAGTTGCAGCATTCTCAGCCTCCTTCGATCGACGCAATCTTGCGCCGTTCACAGGTGCTGACGGAGAAGGCAGCGAAACCTTACAGACTTCGCGAGGCGGATTGTGTCGAAAGTCTCCAAGAGTGCTGAGCGCAGCGTTAGCAGATGGAATGAGCCATTGAACAGACTGGGCGTAGCATACGCTAGTCCGGGCCTACTGTTCCAGCTTCAAGACGCCATTCGGGCTCGACTCGGATGTAGAGCCGGGTCGGAACCGACGCGCTGGCAGGATCGGGCGATAAACGCAGTCGCCGTGCACCGCGGGTGACAGCCCAACTGCAGAGCGGAGATAATGCGCCCAGCATCCAGCTCCGGTCACAATACCGGTGCATCCGTCGCCAGGGAGAGGTGGGCCGCCTCCTTATACCGCCTCTCTGCCCCTTCGTGGCCATGACTGCCGTCAGCTTTATGATCGGCGCGGAGAGAAATCAGGCCGGTATGCAGCATCCCCGAGGCGTCGCTCAAGGCGAGGCAAATGTCACCTATGTGCTATTGCACGTAATATCATCAAAGGACGGTCGAGATGCGGGTTGTCCTTGACACGGATGTGTTGACCGCTGCGCTTCGCAGTGACCGGGGCGCCTCGCGGCAGCTCCTTCTGGCTGCCTTCGACCGGCGGTTCGTAATGCTCGTTTCGCTTCCGTTGATGATCGAGTATGAGGCTGTATTGACGCGGCGAGAGCACTTGGCCGCGGCCGGCATCACGGCTGAAGCCGTGGACATCGTTCTCGATGCTTTAGCTGCGGTGATCGAGCCCGTCCGCCTGAGTTTCCTTTGGCGGCCGAGACTCAAGGATGCCGCCGACGAAATGGTGCTTGAAACGGCGGTGAACGGCAAGGCGGATCGCTTGGTGACCTTCAACCTGAAGCATCTGGGCAAGGCGGCCTTGGAATTTGGGATTCGAACCATGATGCCTGGCGAAGCGCTGGGGGAGATCACGGAGAGACAGAGATGAGAAAGAGCAACGTTGCCCTGAGGCTGCAGACGTCGCTGCTGGACGAAGCGCGCCGGGCGGCGGAAGACGAAGGTGTCGCCCTGAACCAGTTAATTAACGTGGCTGTGGCAGAGAAGTTGTCAGCGTTGCGGACTGAGGACTACTTCCAGGAGCGCGCGGCCCGGGCCAGTATCAAGAAGGCCAAGGACGTGTTGAAGCGCGCCGGCAAAGGGATGCCCCCGGTGCCCGGGGACGAGAAGTAACAGCTGCATCGACCAGTTCCCCGCCAAGTTGGGAGTCGCCCGCCGCATATTCGCCAAGACAGCACCGGGAATGATGCGGCGTGGCCAACCGAAACGCGAAGCCGCAGGCGGTAGGACGCAGCGCTGGGCCAGCTCCGCTCTCGGCGATCTCCATCGCGTTCCTCAGGCGTCGCGGAGAGCAAGACCTGCCCTGCCTTCGCTCGTGACCGCCCATGGTCAAATGACCATATTTCGTTACCCGCAGGACCCCACGTTGCTTCACAACGAGAGCGCGACCCGTGTTTCGGCAAGCGAATGCAACAATCGGCGGAGTTGGTGTGTCTCGTGCGATAGCAAAGGTGCTATCGACCGCGGTTGGACCCGCAGGGCTGAATTTTGAGTTCCGCCAGCCTCTCCGCGGAGCAGGCAACGACCGATGGGCATACCACCGCGGTATCTGCAAGCGCTGGCAGAAATCGGAGCCGAGCACAACACGACCTTGGTGCTTCCACTGCCCATCGATCTGATCGCCTCGCCGAAGGAATCATGTCATCCGGCATCTCGCTTTGGCCTCCATGTGCCGAAGGCGCCAGTCGGCTGCTCGTCCTGCTCTTTTGGCGGAATAGAAAGGGGATTCCCAATGTTCGAACATCGCAGATCCAACTGGAAAGCTGCTCTCTTGTTGGTGGCCACGCTTGCAGCAATGCCGGCAACTGCGCCCGCCGGCGATCTTTCCAAGTACAGGGATTTCCAACTCGGAATGGACCTGGCGGATGTGGCCAAGCACGCGGGCATGGTCCCGTCTCAGGCAGAGGTGATCCATCGCCGCCCTGCCCTCATCCACGAACTCAAGTGGCGCCCGCAGTCGCTCGGGTTGCCATCCAGGCCGGAATCGGCGCAAGAGGTGATCTTCAGCTTCATCGGCGGAGAGCTCTTCCGGATCGAAGTGAAGTACGATCGCTACGAAACGGAGGGGTTAACGGTGGGCGACATCGTCGACGCGATGTCCACAGCCTACGGTATGCCGGAAACGCCCACCGCCAAAGTGAAGGCGCTGCCGAGGCTCTACGGCGACGTAGAAGAGGTGATCGCCCGATGGCAGGATTCGTCTTTCCGGTTCGAGCTGATCCAGTCCTCGTACGGGCCGAGCTATCGCCTGATCGGTGTCCAAAAACAGCTGGATGCGGCGGCCAAGACGTCGACCGCGGAGTCGAGGCGACTCGACGACCTAGAAGCGCCGCAGCGAGATGCTGCCCGGCTGGAGAGCCAAGCAGAAGCTGCGAAAGCCAAACTCGAGAAGGCGAGGCTTCTCAACAGGCCAAAGTTTAGGCCGTAGGACCGCCAAGTATCTGGATGGCGCGCCGAGCGGATCTGACCACGGTCAGAACGGCACTCACATTCGTTGGCCTCCAGAGCGATTGAGATTATCGCGCCGGGCGCGCTCGCGAAAGGTCTTTGGGATCAGCCGAGTGCAAGCCATCTTGCGGGCGCCTGGTTGGCGAAGTGCCCGTATCATACACGGGACACACATGGGAACATTCGTGATCTTCACCTATTCGACCTCACTACTGATTCAGCGAATTGCCGCATATGGCGCCAGTCCAAGTTCACGTCCAGCTTGCCAAGTTGCCAGGCAAGCGACGACCTTCTCGCTGCCGAGCGGTGGCCAAGGTGACTGAAGAAGGCAATCCTCCGGAGACAACAGCAGATCTCTTTCCGGCACGCAGCGCTGCCGCTGCTGCCTTAGGCCCGCGAAGCAGATCGGATTACGGGCAAGCGGGGACGGGCTACACTTGGGTTCGATTTCTACTGAAGGCAGGCTTGCTGCTCGGACTCCTGCTGCTTGGTCAATCGATCTTCACCTATTACCAGGTAACCAGGACGCTGGTGGAGAATGAACTGCGCAAAGAGGCGGCGAGATATGTAGCCGTGATCGAGAGGGAGGGTCGGCGGGCAGGCATTCAGAGTCCCGCAGATTTGGGTCCGGCCGTTGAGGAGATCCTTCATGAAGCGGCTGACAGGATTGCATGGGTCAAGATCTTGGAGGGACTCAACGGTCCCGTTCTGGTCAGCAGTGGAGATTCGACCGGGGAGGACTCTGGCGCTGCCCAGTCAGTCCAACCGGCAGATGGACCCACGCAGGTTCGGCGATTTCAGCGCCATGCTGCTCGCCAAGTGATGGTCATTGTCCTTCCCATCGGCGCCACGAAAAGCTTGCATCTGCGAAAAGGAGGGCGGAGTACAGGATCAACGGCGGGAGCGGCTATGTCGTCGCATTTCGTGGAGGTTGCCCTCTATTCCGATGGCGTGAACGGGGGCTTCGGGGGACTCCGTACAAACCTGGCAGTCAGCTCGGCGGCGGCGCTGGGGCTCGTGGCCTCGGTGATGCTGCTCTGGTTCCACCATCCTCAGTATGTGCGCGGGCAACAGTTAGAGCGGCAAACGGAACTGGCGCGAGGGGTTCAGACAGACTTACTGCCGGCGGCTGACGCTCTCTTCCCGGGCATTGACTTCGCCGCGGCATGCGTGCCTTCACAGCAGGTCGGTGGTGACTTCTATGACGTCTTCGCCGCTCGTGATGGTGGGATCGCCATCGTGGTTGGAGACGTTTCGGGCAAGGGGCTTCCCGCATCCGTTGTTGCCGGCCTCATGGTCGGGGCGGTGCGGGCCAGCGGGTGGACGCAGGGAAGATCCCAACACCAGGCATCCTCCTTTGCGCTTAATGAACTCCTCCGTTCACGGACAGCCCCGGAAAGGTTCGCCAGCATGTTCTGGGGCTACTACGAGCCGGATTCGCACATGTTTTGGTACATCAATGCCGGTCATCTCCCTCCCCTACTTGTCAGACGAACGCGAGGGGGACAACTGGAGACTCATCACTTAAAGGATGGCGGACCGGTGTTGGGGTTGCTGCAAAGCGCCACCTACGCGCAAGGCGGGTCCGCGGTGCTCCCTGGGGACCTGCTGGTGCTGTTCTCTGACGGAGTGATTGAAGCTACCAGCACGTCTGGAGAGCACTTTGAGGAGGATCGCCTCCTTGCGGTGATCCGGCAGAATTTCGACAGATCATCAGTCATAATCCGGGAGGAGATCCTCGAATCAGTCCTCGGGTTTATTGGCAAGGAGATGGTCCAGGACGACCTGACCTTGGTTGTGATGCGATTCATTGGCAGTCCTGCTGGCCAGTCGGCGGATGTGGGTGTCTGAATTGGGAGCTGTGACGTGGTTGTTGGTCGCAGACGGGGACTTCGATTACCAGTTCGGAGCGCTACTGATCCGACAGCGCATGAGTTCGCGCAGGCCCTAGCCGTCCTGCCTTGGCCCATCGGCTCAAGCGGCAGTGGAGGCGGGGCGGTCCATCAAGACGACGTGGGGGGGAGAACCACCGGGGCCGCGCCAGCGCGCGGGGCAAGAGATTACGAAAACCGGATAGTCACCTTGTGGAAGCCACCGTCATCGGTGAGGGTGATGAATCCGGCAGCCAGCGGCTGGCCATCGAGTTCGTTTGCTACGTCCGACTGGGCGCAGCGCCGCACGGTGATCTCGTAGAGCGTGGATCGATAGCGGTAATGGATCTCGAAGCCGTCCCAGTCCGATGGGATCGTGGGGGTCACCCGCAGCGTATTCCCGGAGAGCCTGAAGCCGAGGACCTCCTCGATCCAGATCCGGTACATCCAGCCCGAGGATCCGGTGTACCAGGTCCAACCGGCTTGCCCGGTGTGGCCGGACGCGGCGTACACGTCGGCGGCGACGGCATAGGGTTCACCCCGGTATCTGGCGGCCATTGCCGGATTCCGGGTACTCTCGACCGGGCTCAGGATTGCCAGAATCCGGGCGGCCATGTCCCCATCGCCAAGGCGGGCCCAGGCGGACGCCATCCACAGCGAGCCGTGAGTGTACTGGCCTCCGTTCTCGCGCAAGCCGGGCGGATAGCCCATGATGTATCCGGGATTCGGAGTGGAATCTTCGAACGGCGGTGTGAAGAGGCGCACGAGCCTGTTCTTTTCATCAATCAAATGCAGATTGGCCGACCCCATGGCGGTGAGGGCGCGCGCGGAATCGGCGGCGCCGGAGATCACGGCCCACGATTGGGCCACCGAATCGATTCGGGCCTCGCAGTTGAGGCGGGAGCCGAGCGGCGACCCATCGTCGAAGAAGCCCCGGAGATACCATTCGCCATCCCAGCACGAGCGTTCGACGGCGGCCGCCAACTCAGCGCCCCGGTGGCGCCAGGTGGCACTGTTATCCTGAGCGGACTCGCGCCACTCCGCGAGTTTCGAGAAGGATTCCAGCACATCGCAGAGGAACCAGGCGAGCCACACGCTTTCGCCGCGTCCTTCGACGCCCACGCGGTTCATTCCGTCGTTCCAGTCGCCGGCGCCCATCAGGGGTAGCCCGTGGGGCCCCAGCCTCCAGGCCCGCTCCAAAGCAAGCCGGCAGTGTTCCCAGACCGTGGCGGAATGTGCGGAAATGCCCGGCGTGGAGAAGACCTCCTGCTCGCCGGCCGCGAGTTCCTCGCTCTCAATGAAAGGCGCACTGGCGTCGAGGATTCCCGTGTCTCCGGTCACCCTGATGTACTGCGCGACCGCGTACGGCAACCAGACCAGGTCATCCGAACAACGAGTGCGCACTCCGGCGCCGGTCTCCGGATGCCACCAGTGCTGCACGTCTCCCTCAATGAACTGCCGCGCCGCCGCGGCCAGAATGTGCTTGCGGGCGAGTTCGGGAACGGCGTAGACGAGCGCCATCGCGTCCTGCAGTTGATCCCGGAAGCCGAACGCGCCGCCGGATTGATACAGCGCCGAGCGCGCCCAGAAGCGGCAGCTCAGCGTCTGGTAGGGGAGCCAGCGATTCAGCAGAAAGCCGGTGGAAAGCTGAGGCGTGCGTACCTGGATGGTGTCGAGCCTCGAATCCCACCAATGCCGGGTTTGGGCGAGTTGAGCGTCAACGGCGGGGCCCTTCTCGTAGCGCGCCACCAGGCGGCGCACCTCCTCCATCGTCTGCACCTGGCCGAGCAGAAACACGACCTCGTCCTGCTGGCCGGGCGACAAAGTGAGGGTGAGTTGAAGCGCCGCGGCCGGATCGAGGCCCGCGCCGGTGCGGTTATCGAGGTGCAGACGCTCGAGCGCGGCGGGCCTGGCCGGGGAACCGTGCCGGCCCAGAAACTGCGCCCGGTCCCCTGACCATGTCGCAGCGCGAGGACTCGCTGCGGCAAAGGCCAGACGGCCCGCGAAGGCGCCTGTCCAGATCTGGCTTGCGATCAAGGCGCCGCTCGGTTCGTCGTACGAGGTCCGGACGTGGGGCGCCATCTGTTCGCGCACGGAGCCCAGCACCCATTCCGAGTAGTAGGTGACGGTGAGCGTCCGGGGCCGCGTAGAGCCATTCCGAAGCCGGAGACGGCAGACCTTGACGGCATCGCCACCGGACTCGTCGACCGGCACGAAGACAGTGAGTTCCTGTTCGATGGCGTGGCTATTGTGCTCGAAGACGGTGTAGCCCTGGCCATGGCGTGCGCGGTAGGCGTCCTCTTCCCGGACCGGCAGGGGCGTAGGGGTCCAGACGGCGCCGGTCTCATCGTCGCGGATATAGATGGCTTCGGATTGCGGGTCGCTGACGGGGTCGTTGTGCCAGGGGGTCAGACGGTTGGCCTGACTGTTTCCGCACCAGGTGAAGCCTAGTCCGCTTTCGGTCACCACGGACCCGAAATGAGGATTGGCGATGACATTGACCCAGGGGGCAGGTGTGCTTTGGCCGTGGGTGAGGTAGATGGCATATTCGCGCCCATCGGGTGTGAATCCGCCCAGGCCATTGAAGTAAGGCAATTCGAGGAAGGGCAACTGCGCCGACGGCTCCTCACTGGCTCCAGGCGGGGCGAACACGGGAGCGGTGGGCTGCGGCGCGGGGGTTGCCAACTGCAGATGCAGCGGGCCGCGCGCGCCAGGAAGCACGACGGTGGAGGCGGCCAGAATGCAGTTGCGGTGGTCCTCCGCAATGGCATGCCAATCGCGCAGGAAGATTCCGCCTGGCCGGTCCAAGCCTGTTTCCGCGGAGTGTGCTTCGATGAGCCGGGTCAACAGGTGGTGCAGTGGAGCATCATAGCTCGGGCTTTCCTGGTTGAGGATGACGAGGTCGGACTGAAATCCTCTCAACCTCCAGTACGTGTGAGCCTTCAGCGACTCGCGCACGAGCGGGAGGTGCCGTTCCTCGGTGATCGTGACCGTCAACAGCGGCAGGTCGCCAGAGATCCCGTAGGCCCAGAGTGACGATTGGCCAAGACGATTTTGCATGAGGCGGGCGCCGGGCGGGCGCAGCGCGGCGCTGGGGAACAGCAGATGTCCCGCGAGATCCAGGTAGCGATGGGCGACAGTGGGCCGGATGCCGAGATAACGGAACTCCAACTGCGCCCGCGTCCAGGCCATCTCGAATGCGCGCCCGATGGACTCGGGGCGTTGATACTTGTTGATCAGGAATTCGAGCGCTTCGCGCGTGGAGGCCACGGCGGTGACGAAGGTAATCTCTTCGCGGTCGCGGGGGTCGAGTGTCACCCGGCATCGCAAGCTGAAGACGGGATCAAGCACGGTGCCCACTGTGCCGCTAAGAACTGTGGCGATAGCCTGCGGGTTGGCCGCGGTTCTGCCACGCCCGAGGAACCGGGAGCGGTCCGTTTCGCACTCGACATTCTCATACTGCCCAACCAGGAAGTGGGCCGCCCAGATCTGCTCCTCATTCGGGGAGCGGGGCCTGCGATGCGCGATGAGGACCCCATCCGCCCGGCACTCCGTTTGGACGAAGAGCTTGGCGAATGCAGGATGGGCGATGTCCCAGTGGTGCGGGGCGAGCGCGAGTTCGGCGTAGCTGGTCAGCTCGATTTCGCGGCTGCGAAGGGAGCGGTTGGCGACGGTGAGGCGCCGCAGTTCCACGTCGTCGTCCGGTGCAACCGTGATGGCGAGCACGGATTCGATGCTCAGATGCCGGCGGCAGAACTCCGCGAGGTCCGGTGCGAAGCGAACAGAACTCTCCCCGGCCTCTTCGGCGAAGGGCTGGAAGGACGCGGTCCAGTTGGCCCGGGACTTGAGATCCCGGATGTAGATGTAGCTGCCCCAGCAGTCCGTCGTGGTGTCGGACCGCCAGCGCGTGATGTCGAAACCCTTCCAGCGGCTGTAGCCGCCGCCGGAGTTCGTGAGCATGATCGAGTAACGACCGTTGCCCTGGAGGTTGACACGCGGAATCGCTGTTCCCTCCAGCCAGGTGCGGTTCGCCGGTTCCCTGGCGGGAAGGCGAACCGGCGCCGGCCCCCCTTTGCTCTTGTCCAAGGGTGGGGACGTGATGGGGGCGCTCTCGAAAAGCAGCGGTTCCACGGCGCGAATGCGGACGTCGGCATGAAACCGCTCCCGCATGAGGCCGCCGAGAAGAACCTCGGCGAGCGCGGTCAGACTCATGCCCTGGTGATGGGCCATATAGGCAAATACCGGGACGCCCCGTTCGCCGCCCTGCCGCTGCTCGAGGTTGAAATCGATGGCCTCATAAAGGCCCATCGGGCCGGCCATCCCGAGTCCATCGAGTCTCCTCAGGTTGGTAATCGAGCCGGCCGGATCCACCATCAATGCCAGCACCGTGGCGTAGGGTGCGATTATGAGGTGGTCCTCCAGGGCGGCTTTCAGAGCAAGGCCGGGAACGCCGAACGCCCGGTACTGGTAGACCTGATTGGCATCCAGGGCGCTGAATGCGGATTCCGACGCGCCCCAGGGGGTCCCATTCTCGCGCCCGGATTCGATCTGTTGCCGCACCGCTTCCCGGCAGGCGGCATCCAGCAGGGAGTTGTCATAGACGCGCATGAATAGCAGCGGCATCAGGTATTCGAACATGGTGCCGCTCCAGGAAAGCAGTGCTTGCCGGCCGCCCGGGACCAGGACGCGCGGCCGCGCCAGGGCGTGCCAGTGCTCGACGGGCACGTCGCCTTTGGCGATCGCGACGAGGCTGGCCAAACGGCACTCGCTGGCCAGCAGGTCGTAGTGGCTGGTGAAGACCGATGGGCTGCCGGCAGCGTAGCCCACACCAAACAGCTTCCGGCTCCGGTCGTACAGGAAGCCCATCCTGATTCCGGCGCCGAACCGGTCCACGGCCGCGGCGAGGTTCTGAATCCGTCTGACGGTCTCAGTGGCCTGCGCCAACGCAAGCTCGAATTCCGCGGCGACCTGATTGAGCCAGTGCAGAGCTTCCGTCCGAAGCCCTGGGCGTTGCCGCAGGGCGAGTATCGCCAGCAGTGAAGGTGGTCCTTCGGAGGTGAACTCCAGCAGCGACGGGATGGAGCGAATGGCCGTCGCGCGGAGTTGCACAGCGTCGTCACCCAGGGTTTCGAGGAACGTGTCCGGAGGCAACGTCAGCGTCTGCATCCACTGCAGGTATCGGCCAATGGTCCCGGTCCAGGACTCGAGATCCTCCACCATGCGCAGGATCCAATAGGTTTGCTCGCCGGCCGGATCACGCCAGCGGCCGGTGTCCTTCATTTGTTGAACCGCATTGGCGCCGAGGTTGGGCCGCCAGACCAGGTGATATCCCTCGGCGTCGCGGCGGAGCAGCTGCCGCAATTCCTGAAGTGGCGCGGCGATCAGCGGGTCGTCGCCGGAGACCTCGCGCAGAACTGTCAACGTGTCGCGCAGGCCGGCCAGGCAGGCATCGCCAACGAGCGGTTTGTGCAGCAGGTCGTTACAGCCTTTGTTGAGGACCCAGAGACTCGCCAGAAGATTGCCGCTATCCACCGTGGAAACGTAACGCGGCAGCAGCGGCTCCAGCGTTGTGGTGTCGTACCAGTTCAGCAGATGGCCCTCATAGCGCTCGAGCTTTTCGAGTGTGGCGATGGACGGTTCGACTCGCTGCAGGAATCCGTCGATGGTCAGGTACCCGAAGTCGGTGGCGGCGAGAGCCGAGGTCAGCCATAGTCCGATGTTGGTTGGCGAGGTTCGCTGGGCGACTTCGACACGCAGCGCCAATTGCGAGTTGTCCGGCGGCAGCCAGTTCGACTCCTGGCAGACCAGATCGTCGAAGTAGCGCCAGGTGCGGCGGGCCAGCCGTCGAAGATACCGGGTGTCCGGCCGGCTCAGGGCATCATGCGCCATGCGGAGGGCCGGTTGTGAGAGCCACCGCATGAGGGCCGGAGAGACGATCCACAGGACCAGGAAGGCGGCGGTGGGCGCGATGGCACCCCGCACCGCCAGCGCCACCGTTAGCGTGAAGGAAGCTGCTGAGATCGCCACCATCGCCTGGAACGTGGAGCTTGCGTGCCGTTGTCCCTCGCTTCCCGCATCGGCGGCGGTTTGCCACTCGAGCAAGTGGCGGCGACTGACCGCGAGACGGTACCCGGCTCGCGTGATGGCGTCGATCGCAAGCCAGGCCTGGTGCGGCAGGAATGCGATGGTCACCGCGGCACGCACGAACTCGGCGCCCGTACCTTGCCAGCGGTTGACGGTCCCCTGCAGGTGCCGCGCCAACCTGTCGAGCAATGGCGCTATGGCCGGGATCGCAATCGCCAGGCCCACGATCAGGCTCCAGACGACGGGCGCGGCGGAGATCGTCCAACCGAGCAGAAGCAACAACAGCGAAGCGACGGGTACCAGGCTCCGGCGAAGGTTATCGAAGACGCGCCAGCGGTTGACGGCGCTGAGCGGATTCGGCGCGGTTCCGCCCCCGGCCGCGGGGACACGCGGAAAGACCCAGGATGCGATCTGCCAGTCGCCCCGTATCCAGCGGTGCTCGCGTTTGCAGTAGCTCGCATAGTCGAGCGGAAGATTCTCGAACAACTCAATGTCGGCGGCGAGCCCAACGCCGGCGTGCGCGCCCTCGATCAGATCGTGGCTGAGGATGATCTCCGCGGGGAACCGGTCACCCAAGGCGGTACGGAATGCCGCGACTTCATAGATGGCCTTGCCGTGGAATGCGGCTTCGCCGAAGAGATCCTGGTGGACGTCGGAGACGGCTCGGCAATACGGGTCCGTTCCGCTCGTGTCCGCGAATATCCTGGTGAAACGGGTAGCCGTCGCCCCGGGGAGGGCGATGCTGACGCGCGGCTGTATGACGGTGAAACCGCGGATCCTGCGCCGCGTGACGGGATCGATCTCAGCCCGGTTCAACGGGTAGGCGATGGTCTCGATCATCTTGCGCGCCGCGCCGGGTGGAAGCTGCGTATCGGCATCGAGCGTGATGACATAGCGGATGGGCAGCGTCAGGCGGCCGGCCAGTAGGATTTCCTCCGGGCCCTTGCCCGCCAGGTAATCGTTCAGGTCTTCGATCTTGCCGCGCTTTCGCTCGCGTCCGATCCACATGCTTTCGCTTTCGGACCACTCCCGCGGCCGATGAAAGAGCAGGAACCGGCCGCCGGGGTGCCGGGTGTTGAGATCGTCGATTCCCTTCCGCGCCATGTCGAGAAGGCCGCCGTCCTGGGGTTCGAACTGACTCGGCGAGTCGGTGAAATCGGAGAACAGGCTGAAGAAGACACTTGAATCCTGGTTGGCGATGAACCGGACTTCGAGCTTCCCGATCTCCTGGCTGACGACCCCGGGAGACGCCAGCATGATGGGCACGACGACGAGCGTGGCCTCCTCGGCCGGTACGCCGCCGCGGAAATCCATCTTCGGCAGGGCTGTCGGCGGCAGCAGCGCAATCACAAGGGCGTTGATGATCTGAGTGCTCAACTCGCTGAGCGGGAACACGGCAAGCAGACCCAACGCGGCAAGCAGAAACGGGTGCTGAACTCCGGCCTCCCAGGCAAAGGCCATGGAGAGTGCCCACAGGCAGGCGGTCAGGAAAGTGAGGCCGCCAACATAGGCGGCAGTGGCGTTGCGCCGGATGGAACGGACGATGCGGGTGCGCAGCCGTATGGAGGCTCGCAGCCCGCCTTCAAGCTGTGGAAGCCCGTCGTCAAGTAGGAAATACGCGACGTGGCCGAAGCTGCGGGTGGAGACTCCGCATGCCAGCTTCACCGCAAGCTCAGCCACCTCAACTTCATCCGATTCAGAGTGTCGGGCCAGACGCTCCACCACTTGCCGGCAGCGATCGCGCGTGGTGAAATCGCTGCGCGGGTAAATGCCCGCGGGATCGCGGCGGAGCACGGCTTCGACAGCGCTGGTGGCCTCGAAGATCTCAGTGAAATCGATGCGAGCAAGGACGCGCAGGCTGCCGAACGCGTTGGCTGTGGAAATCCGCTCATTTGCTTCCCGGCTATGCTCGTTGCGCACCAGGTCGGCCAGCGTGGTGTTCAGGCGTTCCTCGATCCACCGTTGCAGCGGAGCATGGCAACTGTCCTCGTCCTGAAGTTGCTCGGCGAGAGCGCTGAGGTAGCAGGGCTGAAGGGCATAGGGTGCATCCCGCATGAGCAGCAGTATGTGATCGAGTTCCGCGGGCGCCCGGCGTGCCGCGGTGGCCAGGCGATTCGCCCACAAATAGGCCGCTTCGCGCAGCTCTTGCGCACGGTTGACCTGGATGATCAGTTGCGTGAGTTCTTCGATCAGCGCCACGCGCAGCAGAAGCGGGAAGAACCAGAGATCCGCGACGCTGAGCGGCCCTTCGCGCTGGGAAGCATGGAGGTGGGCGACGATGTTGTCGCGATTAACGGAGAGTTCACACCTGGTGACGAGTTCGTGTGCGATTGCGTAGAGCCTGGGGTGTCGACTGTCTGGAGCCGCAGAGGGGAAGACCCTGGGAGCTTCGCGTGGAATCTGGCGCCGTACTTCGGCGATCTGCGTGCGGATCAGGTAGGCGTTATCGAGAATCCACTCGGCGGCGGCGGTCAGTGCGTGGTCGAGACGGGTTGCCTCAAGGAGGTCATCATGTGAGGCTTCGAGAAGAGTCCGGTGCTCACGGAGGCGCTCGAGGATTGGGGTTCGCCCGGCCTCGGGTTTCCAGCGGGCGCCGGCGGACACCGCGGTGAATTCGATTCCCTCGCGCAGCACGAAGACCGCGGGGGAACCCGTCAGGCGCAGTTGTTTGACGATGGATTGAACCCGGCCTGCCTCGGCCCTGGCCAGAATGATTGACTCGCCCTCAAAACAGAGCTCCGCGAATCGCCCCTCGTCACCGCCGCCGGCGCGATTTCCTTCCCTGCCCAGCAGGCTCAGGCCGCGGCGCTGGATCTTCCTCAGCGCCCGAAACGCGCGTTCGGGTTCATCCCCCTGCCCCGAATAGATGGCAAGGACGTGCCTCGCCGGACTGACATCGCGTCCATTCACTTTCACAATTCGTTAGCGGGCTTGGTCGCGAATGAGCCGTGCCAGCACGAAGCAAAAACTGAGCAGCACGAATAGGGCATTGGCGGTCAGAAGCGCGGCTGATTGAAAACCGGTCAACGTTAAGGCCCCACCCGTGACGGCAAACAGTGCGAACAGAATCGGCCAACCAATCATACTTTCACCTCGATGCCAGGATTTGCCGCAATTCACATGGGGGCCGCAAAAGGGGCACCGCTTTAGAGTGCAATCGGCGGGCCAGTGCGGGGTTCTCGGATCCGCAAGCTCCAGGCCGCCGCAACACCAGTGTTCCGAGCGGTCTTAGCGAAGGCCGTGCCGCAAACTGCTGGCTGACTGGCCGTAACCATCCGCGCAAACTGGCCATATGCCGCCACGTGACCAGATACGGTCACAACACGCCGGCCTTGACAGGCGCTTGAGATTGAGCTGGGTGACGGGGTTCTACCGGCCTTCCAGGAGTGAGGTGATCGCCGGAGACGTGCGCAGATCCCTTCCCTCGGAGTAACGGATCTCGTGCTGGAGGTGCCGCACATGAATCAGTCCAATCCGAAACGAGGCGAGTGCGCGCACGCGGTGCGGGAGCCAGATATTCCGATCGGCTCGGGCCATCTCGAATGAGGCTGTCGCGCCTTTGGCCAGCCGGACGAGGAACACGCCGAACCAAAGGTCGTCGGTGACCTCCACCTCCGCCTTCACGAGCTGGTAATCCTCCACTTCCACCCAAAGTCTGCCAAGCAGGCTGCGGAACATCTTGGCCGTGCCCGATCGGGGCTTATAGTCCGGGCGAGGAGTGGCCTCAATCACGTGGACTCTATGGCCGCCCACGGTTTCCTGCCCGATGAGGCGAAATTCGAAAGCATCGGGCAGTTCCATCCACGCTTCACGGCGCCACTTCGGGGGCTCCTCGTAGGCCGCCAGGCGAGATGATCGCTGCGCCGCGTTCTCCCGGCGCCGCTGAGCGATGCTCGCGCGCAGTTTCTCGCGTTCCTTCCGGTCCTCCGCCGGTAGTAGGGGGAGATCGCCGCGTCCGGTGATGCGACGGTACGGAGAGCCCTCTGGCAAAGTCACTTCATACAGGATGACTTCCTTGGTTTTCAGGTCCCCCTCGGAGTTCAGGCGGCGCTCGTCGACGCGCTCCGAGAAGCCGTAATTGCGTGCGCCCTGCCAGTTTTGCCGGTCAGCCAGCACCGCCCGCCGGACGATCTCGCGGGCATCGGCCTCGGCCGCCACTCCCGCCGTCGCAATCATCCCCAGCAGCAGTGCGTGAACACCGGTTCGGATTGTCCTGCTGGTATTGGCTTTCACAAGGGGTCCTATCTCGCGGGGTGTGAGCCAGTGGAACGGTCTGTCGCGGCCCGCGTGCTTACGACCAGGGTGTGCAACTCGCTCATTGCTTCAGGACTGCCCCGCGCCAGTTCCGAGGTGATCTTGTCGCGTTGGACCAGGATCGCTTCCAGAAGCGCTTTGTCGCCGGTGTCCGAAGTCCGGCCGGCAACTGCCTGTACCCGGTTGAAGAAGCGCGTGCTCGTGTCCGCCGCAAGTCCAAAGTCCTTCTGGATTGCCTGCAGATACAGCAGAGAGGAGATGTCCCGGAGCTGAAGCGAGCTGTTCTCCTGTTGGGCGGCGCGCAGCTCCTTTTCGAGGCCCACGACCTTGGCATAGGTTGGCAGGAAACCGGCAAGAAAAGAGACAACAATCAGGATAGCCACCAGAATGATGGTGTTCCTCGTTATCCCCTTCTTTGCTGATATCGCCGGCTGTACGGGCAATTCCGCTGTCTTCATTTTGACGTCTCCTCTCGGGGGTAACCTGAGGGACCGGGCCGCTGGAGGCGTTTTCCCTTTTTACTCAGCATCATCCTGCCTGCCTTTCTGCCGGACGTCCCCCCCGGGTACTTGCACTTCAGTGGCCCAACCGCGCAATCGCCCGGCCTTGCCGAATGCGGGAAGCCGATCCTCATTCGACCCGGTTTGCGCGGACGATGAATCTATTTGGAGCCGAGCCAACGAAGTAGAAGGGATGGCAGGTCACCAGCGTGAGCGCCTCGGTCCCATCGGGATCCAACACTTCGACCCGGTTCGGCTTCACCACCTTGATCGACACGACCCGGTATCGATACTCGCCTGCCGAGGTTGTAAGCGTGATCAGGTCGTCCGTCCGGATGTTTCGCAACGGACGGAAGAAGGTATCGCGGTGGGCGGAGATGCCGATGTTGCCTCCCGGTTCTCCGGGCATCGACGTGCCGGCGATCTGGCCGGCGGCGCGCCGCAGGATCGCCTTGGTCGTGCCCGCAACAACAATGACCGATAGATCCAGGCGCGGGATTTCGAGCTGGCCAACCAACTCGCCTTCCGCGGGTGGCGGCGGGATCGCCGGCACAGCGGTGGAGGGTTGCGCGGGAGCCGCGTCCTCCACGGCCTGCCGTTCAGTTCGCAGTTCCTCCAACCGGAGACGTTCCGTGCGCTGGAAGTTCCAGGCATCCAGCACAACGATCCCGGCGTAGGCGAGCAGGGAGAAGGCCGCCGCGAACAGGATGCGCTGGGTCCATCGCAGGATGCCCTTGAGCGATTCGCGCGTCAGCCGCAGTTTCACGGCGAGCCCGGTTCTCTCACGGGTTGTTGTGCCTCGCCGGCAGCGACGTAGCCGGCACGGGTGTGAACAAGGAGCCTGCGCTGCCGGGGCGTCTTCGCCAGCACGCGGATGCTCCGGTATGTCCCGGGCTGCGCCTCATTGCTGGAAACGTAACCGATGGTGTACTGGTTGCGGATATCCTCGGCAATGCGTTTGCAGACTCCGGCCAGCTCGCTGCTGGCCGCCGGGAAATGGGCTTCCCCGCCTGATGCACTCGCCAATCGCCGCAGAACCGAGGGATTCCTATCTTCATCCGCCGCGTTGAAGATCCCCACGGTGTAGATCAGGGCACTGGATTGCTGCGCCAGTCTCAGGACCTGGTCCAGCGTGAGCGAGCTGGCGTTGTCGCCACCGTCACTGATGACAATGAGAACCCTCTTGTCGCGGGTGGCTCCCCGGAGTTGATCGAGCGCCTTGCCAATGGCATCATACAGCGCGGTCTGGCCCATGACGGGAGCGTTGGCGATGGCGCGCTCCAGTTCATCGGCGTCGTTCGTGAAGCGAACGGAACCCCCCAGTCCCAGGCTCACATGCTCGTTGAAATTGACGACAAACATCTCATCATTCGGATTGCTGGAATGGACGAAAGCGCCGGCCGCGGCGACGACATCGCCGAGTTTGGGGTTCATGCTTCCGCTGTGATCCACTACCAGCCCCACCGTGACCGGAATGTCCTCGCGCAGAAACAGCCGGATAGCCTGCCGGGCGTCATCCTCGAACACCTCGAAGTGCTCCTTTTGCAGATCCGCTACTATGTGGCCCCGCCGGTCGCGCACGGTTGCGTGCAACACGACAAGATCCACATTGACGGAGAACTGGCTCGCCTCCGGTTCGTCATCGCCGCCCGGCGGAGGCCACTGAAGCGCCAGGCCAATCCCAAGAGCTCCAGGCAAGAGTATGGAGAGCGCGAATGCACTTGCTACGCCAGGCTCTCTATCCCTCACACTCGTCCGTTTCACCGTGGCTCTCCTACTGGCGCTAACAGCACCTGACTCAGGCCTATGGGCGCGCTGCGTCGAACAGGTTTGGGATGATGTCAAGAATCGTCATCGTCCGCTGGTCGATCACCACAGCCGTTCCGCCGATCAGCCCGCGGGTGTAGTGGCGAGGCAGCGGCGCGAGGCGGCCGTTCAACTCGCGTGGGAACGGGGCGATGCGCTTTTCGAGACCATTGGGCAGCCGGCCGTTCTTTCGGAGCTGCCGTTCCAGCCCGGGCTGCAGGTCCCCATTGCGGCGACTGAGGCCGGGAGGCAGGCGGGACGAGATATCCCGAAAGTACTCGCCGATGACAACGCGATCCCTGGGGCTGAATGCAGACTCCGGCTGATGCAGGGAAGCATGCCTCTTCGCCGAGTTAGCGCTCTTGCCCTTGCCCTGTGAATCGCGCGCGGTAGAACCTTCCGCGCTGAACCCACAAGCCAGGATGAAAGCGAAGGCGGCCGCGGCCGTACTTCTTGCGTGGTTCATCTCCCCTTCACCCTTCCCGCAATCATCAGTCCGGCGCCTCCGAGCACCAGGGCCGCGCTGATCATAGGCGAAACAGTCTCCTGATGTTGCGTCTTGAAACCCAGAGTGATCCCTCCAGCCGATACGCTGTCCCGCTCAGTTCGCGGGATCGGGACCACAAACGAGGCGAGGCCCAGAAGCAGTAAAAGCAATCCAATCCAAAACATGGCTTTCATGATTTCCCTCCGGCTATGGTCAATCCTCCAAGGCCCTGATCTGGCGGTACTCGGGCTGCCACATGGCATCCTGAATTTGCTGGACAACATCGGTCAGCTTGGTCCGGGCCAGCCCCTCCGAATGCGCCGTCTCGGCGACGGCCGCAGCAACAGTTGACGACACGCCACGAAGGTCATCTATCTGGGGAAGTAGAGAAGCGCCGGGCTGGCGGACGGTTACAAGGCTGGACAACGCATTTGCCGCCGCGGAGAACATTCCGGGGCTGATCCTGCTGGCGCCGGCCACGATGGTGCCCAGAGCGAGGCCGGGGTAGAGCATTGCATTGCTCGCCTGGGCGATGACGTAAGTGACGCCTTTATAAGTAGTGGGTGGGAACTCGCTGCCGGTGGCGATGAGCGCTCGCCCGTCGGTCCAGGAGATCAGGTCGGAGGGGATCGCTTCAGCGTGCGACGGTGGAGTGGAGAGGACAATGAAAGTGGGCCGGGGTGTGTGGGCCGCCATGTTCCTGACGATGGCCTCGGTAAAACTCCCGGGCGCATTCGACGCACCGATCAGCATGGTGGGCGATACGCGGCTAACGACCTCGGCTAGAGTGATGCCTCCGCCGTTCGGGTCGCGCTTCCATTTCGCACACTCGGCAGCCGGGCGGGCGAAAGCAGCCTGATCGTCGCGCAGGTTGCCGTCCATGTCCGTGGCCAGCAACCCCTGCCGGTCCACGCACCAGAAGCGCCGGACCGCATCTTCGTGGGACAGGCCGTCACGCACCATGGCGTCGTGAATCTGGCCGGCGACGCCCATCCCGGCCGTACCGGCGCCGAAGATGACCACCCGCTGAGCCCGGAGCGGCGTCCCGCAAACGCGGAGTGCCGAGATGGCCGCCGCCAGCGTAATGGCACCGGTGCCCTGCATATCATCGTTGAACGTGCAGATCTGATTCCGGTACCGCTCCAGGATGCGGCGTCCGTTTGCGGGCGCGAAGTCCTCCCACTGCAGGAGCGCATGGGGAAACAGCTTCGTGACGGCTTTGACGTAGGCGTCGATGAAGGCGTCGTACTGCTCGCCGCGAATCCGTGGGTGCCGGTTTCCGATGTACATGGGATCGTTCAGCAGGCTCTCCCGGTTGGTTCCGACATCGATCATGACGGGGATCACCCGGCCCGGATCGACGCCGCCGGCGGCGGTATAGATCGCCAGCTTGCCAATGGATACTTCAATGCCTCCAATCCCCCAATCACCGATGCCCAGGATCTGTTCAGCGTCGGTGGCGAGGATCAGATCAATATCTCCAGGACCGGCGCCTAGATTGGCGAAGGCTTCTTCGATGGCGCCGGCGTGATTGATGGACAGATAAACGCCTCGCGGACGCCGGCACTCATGATGGTATTGCTCCATTGCCATGCCGACGGTGAGGTCGTTGACGATGGGGATCATCTCGCGGAGGTGCTCGGAGAATAACCGGTAGAATAGTACCTCGTTGCGATCGTGGAGGGCGGTGAGGTAAATATTCTTGCTCACTGCATCAGGCAGGCGCCCGTACTGGAGGTACGCGCGCTTCACCTGTGTTGCGAGATCGCTGATGTCCGGCGGCAGAAAACCCGTGAGGCGCAGTTCTTTCCGTTCTTCCGCGGTGAACGCCGTTCCCTTGTTCAGTTGGGGTGAGTTGAGCACGGCCAGCCCACGGGCCTTGGTCTCATAGTGGCCGTCCATTTTCGGCCCCCGCTTACTCATGGACGCGAGCAGCGGAATAACTAGCTTTCTCATCTTGAGACCTCTCTCCCCTTTGGTTGGGCCGCTCGCGCAGCGCGCCAAGCGTGGGCGCGCTGCGCGGACAAAGGCCATGGCAACCAACTAGCGGAGGCGCTTCGAGGCTGCACGGACGGCGAATGCCCCGCCTAAAGCCAACAGGCCAAACAAGGCAATCAGGGGCAACGTGCTTGCGGTGTCAGGCAGCAGGAGCTCCCGAGCCTCTGCGACCTGCTGCTCGGGAGGTGGAGGAGTCACCACCTGGGCGAGTTCGACCTCTTCACCCCTCGGCGTAATCGCCATTACAGGCGCACGGCGCATTTCCTGCATGACAGGCGCGGCCACGACCTGGGCGGGTTCGGCGACTTCGAAGGGAAGCTCGGCGGGCGTGTAAAGCACCGGCACATTGGTGGCCTTGGCGAGTTCAATTGCCTTGGCCTTCGGGTAAACGAACTCCTCGCCCCAGTTCCTGCCGGGGTAGAACCACGCGCGGAGCGCTTCGGGCTGGCCCGCCGGCCGTTCACGGAATGTGATCACGGTCTTGTCAGTCGCCTTGAGGCGATAGTTCGGGATCGCCAGGATGGTGGCGTAAACGGTCTTCTCGTCCTCGCTCGAAATCTGGACGATGTGGCGATTCGAGAGTGAATCCATAACCTTGAAAACATAGGTGCCGGCGGGCAGGACGCCCCATCCGGCAAGGTGAACACCTGGAATCTCCACCGGGCCGCTGAATGTGACCACAGTCTTCTTGTTCCGCACATCTGCCTGAAGGCCAGGTGAAAACATCGCACCGAGAAGCGCAATGCTGAACACCGCCGCGGCTGCCTCAAAGAACTTCATATCTGTTTTTCCTTTGCTTCAACGTCTAAGCTCTGCTCTTCGCTTCTTTCGGGCGGGACGCAGATTCACGCGGGCTTGCCCCGCAACATTAGTACAGGCACTTCCAGGTCCCTTCCACCCTGAGCAAGGTTGATCCATGCAAAGCCATGACATACAGCCATACCGAACTTGAGCGGCGGCCGGCGGTCTGACCCTGCGGCGTCATGTGACCGCATTTGGCCAAATGGAGGTCCGCCCGAACCGGACCAAGGCATTCGGAAACCGGAGGTTTGCATTGGTCCCTCCCGTGCATGCGGATGAGGAGAATTGCTCAGAATGGAGGCAACGCCATGAGAAAGGCAACTAGGAGGATCAATGGATTCCAGGCCATCCTCGCCCGCACGGAGGCGGAGTTGCTCCACGCCGGGCGGAAACGGGAAGGCATCACCATCGAGAAGAGCGCAGGCCAGATGGATGAAATTCAATATGCGCTCGAGCGGGACCTGGCAATTCACAACGTGGAGCACGACTTCACCCTTCTGCGCGACGTGCGTGCCGCCCGGGCCAGGATCCGCGACGGCAGCTATAGTATCTGCATCCAGTGCGGCGAGGCGATCAGTCCGAAACGCCTCGAGGCCCTGCCCTGGGCCGCGCGCTGCATCGGTTGCCAGGAAGACGCCGATTACAACGGGAGCCAGGACTCAGACGGAGTGGCGAGAGATCTGACCCTCGGCGACTGACCCAGATCAACCGTGAAACGAGCCGGGGAATCGGGCATCGGCCCATAAGATCACCTGCTACGATAGGACCGTGCGAAGTAAACTGTTGTTGCAATGCTTCAGCTTTGTGCGGTGTGCGGTTTACTATGGCCAGTAGAGCGGGGTTTTGCTGCAGTAACGGAAGAATCACGCCCCTTGCGGCACCGCCGGCGCCGAGCAGCAATATGCGCCTTGCCGCAATAGAGACGCCCAAATTCGATTCGATGTCGCGAATGAGTCCGGCCCCATCCGTGTTATCCCCTGATATCCCGTTATTTTCAAATTTGAGGGTGTTAACTGCCTGTGCGATTTTTGCTCGCTCCGTCAAATGAGTTGATAGATGATGGGCTTCCAGCTTGAAGGGCACGGTGACATTCAATCCTTTGCCACCCTGTTGACGGAAATTTTCCACAGCAAGCATGAAACCATCAAGTGGGGCCAAGCGGGCGTCATATTGCATGGATTGGTTTGTTTGTTGGGCAAAGGCGGTATGAATCAGTGGTGATTTACTATGTGATATGGGGTTACCGATCACAGCATACAAATCAGGCATAAGTGTAAGAAGCTTCTTAATTAAATTTCAGAATAAGGAGAATTCCGGTTGCAATAAAAAATCATTGGCTGAGCAATGTGTCAGAGGATGCAAATACCCATGTTCTGGTAATATGTAGAATATCCGTGTCTTGACTAATATCGGGTGGGAAAGGTGCAAATCCATTTTGTCCGGCCAATTTTACGATGTTGATGGCGGCGTCATCGAGAATCTTTTTTCCGGATGAGCGGTTAACTTCAATTGATTCCAGGCTGCCGTCTGCACGAATACCAACGGTGAGTTGCAAGTTGCCGTATAATTTCTCTTTTCTGGCGGCTTCCGGGTAATTCAAATTGCCGATACGTTCAACTTTCAAACGCCAATCTTCAACATAACGCGCAAAGCGGTATTCTCTGGTGCGTGCGCCAACAAATTTCCTTTTTGGGCGTTTCTGATAGCTATCATGATCTTGATCCACCTGCGCTCTGAGCCGGGCGATGTCAAGGCTGCGCAGTAATAATTCATTAGCATCGATATCCACTGGTTTATTTTTGTCTTCATTCTCATT